>JAABUP010000397.1_pt1 | contig 97490 bp, 91 predicted proteins | sample 5559201 | NCBI WGS metagenome assembly JAABUP01 (sample SAMN10711887, study PRJNA513373) | rock metagenome | isolation source: Antarctica rocks | place: Antarctica | reverse complement strand
GCGCCCGCGTCGGCCAGCGCATGCTTGCCCTGACCGCCGCGATCTGGCACAACGACCGAATCGGAGCACCCGTCCTACGCTCCCTCACCGCCTACGACCACTGATCGCCCGGGAATCAATCATCTAGGCCCACCGGCGCTGAGCCAGCGATCCGCGCGCCGTGGCCGGACTGGATCGAATGGAAACCCGGGCGCGTCTGGTGCTACGACTTCACCCACTTCACCCGGGCTCGCCGGGTCGCTGTCGCCGTGCTCGACGTGGTGTCGCGTCGCTGGCTGGCCACGCTGGTCTCAGCCGAGGAGACCAGCTCCCAGATCGAGGCCGCGTTCCTCGCCGCCCTCGACGAAGAGCAGTTGGCCGAGCGCATCGACGCCCGACTGCTCGCCGCGCTGCGTGCCGGCACCGCCACCGCGGCCGAGCTTGACGGCCCGAAGCCGACGGGGTGCCGGTGCTGATCGCGATGATCGACCACGGACCGCAGATGAGCGGCCTGCTGCCGGTACTGCGGGGTGTAACTCTTCCTCTTGGCACCCATGGAGAACATCCTTCCTCGCCAGGCCGAAGACCCAGCATCAGAATGTCCACCGAACGGGGTCAACCTCAGGCGCTGTCAGATCGCGCCGAACAGACTGCGCTGCAACACGTTATCGACCGAGGGCAGCTGATCCCGGTCGACCCGGACCAGTAGGACGAGGTCCCTTCACCGGCTCAATATCTGGAATCGGGAGACCGAGATGGTTCCTGGGTCGCCGCGGAGTCCGAACATTGCGTGGTAGCCGGCCAACGTCGTGACACCTGCGACATCGGTGGTGGCCAGGCGCGTCCAGGTGCCGTTGTGACCAAGGTAAGTGGTCAACTGGGTACCGTGCACCTGCAGCGCGAATTGATCGCCCGGGGCAACGGTGACGTTGGTGCAGCAGGTCCCGGACCCGGACGGGTTCAACTCGCCGGCGGAGCGGACGTCGACACCCGAGGTGCCGAAGTGGTTGTTGTACCAACCGGCAACATAGTCCAACGTCCCGCCGTCCAGACCCAGGAACAGACTGTCCTGGTTGGGTGCCGACGCTCCGATGAACGACTTCGCGGTGAGGATCAGCACGGTGTCGGTCGACACCGGGCTGACTCCGCTATCCAGCAGCCCGAAGAACGCGCGACTTCCCGAGCCACTCAGCTTGCCACCACCGACCGACAGCGCGGGCAGCACTTCGGTCGGAGAAGGCTGGAGGAGCTGGTAGTTCGCCGAGGTGTCGGTGCTGAAGCGGTCGTCGAGTTGCACCGTCGGGTACATGCTGGGGTCGAAGCCGATCTGGGCGGCGATCTGGGTGTGGGTGGTGAGCCGCCTGCCCGCCTGCTGATAGGTGGCGGTGGCCAGCAGGGGATCAGAGGCCTGGCCGATGGCATCGAGTGGGGCTGTCACCGACCAGCTGGTGGTGAAAGCCTTGTGCCCGTTGACCGATGCCGCGGTCGTCTTCCCATTCGGTGTCACCGTCCAGCCGGCGGGCGCCCGTAGTTGGACGTTCACCTGATGCAACGGCTTACCCGTGGCGGCGACCGTGGTGTTCACGGTGATCGTCTTGCCGGGCAGCACCGAGACCACAGTGCCGTTGTTGATGCTCACCGTCGCGGCGGTCGAGGATTCACTCCAGGACTGCAGTTCGGTCACCCCGACGAAAGCGCCGGCCGGATTGTCGAGCAGCAGCCTGATCTTGCTGGTCAGCACGGACGGGAAGGTGATGCGGTTCAGACCATTTCCCACCGGCGCCTGCGGGGCATGCACCTGGTGGGGAACACCTGCCCAGCCTTGACCCGTCCAGTACTGCACGGTGTAGCCGGCAGCCGGCCGAACACCACCGCCGTCGTCGTAGCCGTAGAAGCGGACGTCACTCACATCGGTCGGGACGCCGAAATCGACACCGTAGTAGTCCTGCTTGTTCGGCGAGGCGTAGTTCGTCCACCGGGTGTTCTCCGGCACCTCGTTGAACCACACCTTGCCGTCCAACGCACTCCACGGGCTGTCGTTCGGCCAGGTGTAGGAGGCGATGGGCTGCGGATAGCCGGTCCGCAACGGGTTGGCGGCGTCGTTGACCACATGCGCTGCCGGTTCGGAGGTTGCGGCCCCGCGAAGCCGGATCGTCATTGACCCGACGGCTGTCCGCGCGGCCACCCGCACACCGTCGACGAAGATCTTGTAGCCGGTTCCGACGTGGTAGTAGGTGCCGTCCCGGTCGTATTCGATGGTGATGTTGTGGCCGTGGTATGGCACGTTCTCCAGCGCGAAGTGCGTCCAGTTCGCCGGCGTCAGCGGATTGATGGTCAGCTCGTCGCCGGTCGAGGGGCGAATCCCCATCAGGCCGCTGATGACCGGGTCGACGTAGGTCGAGTGGTTGTAGTCCTCGCTGTGGTTGTTGCCGTCGTAGATCCACTGGTCGGTGTCGGGCGAGTGCGCCTCCGCCACATACGGCTTGCCGTTCTTGTACTGGGTGGCCGCATAGGTGCGCAGCTGGGCGGCGTAGTCGTTGGCGGTGAGGACCTTCTGCGCGGGATAGTCGTTGAGCAGGTTGGCCATCGCAGTCAGGGTCTGCGAGGTGGCGAACGGCCAGCTCGGGCCGTCCCACCGGCAGCAGTTGCCGGCGTCTTTCATGAAGACGGGGCTGCGGCGCTCCGCGGTGGTCGGGCCGAACGGGGCGGCGAATCCTTGCGGGTCGACCAACTGGCCCCAGGCCGCGGCGTCCTGCGGCAGCGCGGCGTCGAACGCCCAGGGGATGAAGCCGATCTCTTCCCGGGTGTCGAGTTTGGTCAGGTTGGGGTTGTTGTCCCTGGCCACCGCGTAGTAGAACCTGCGCTGGGGGTCCCACAGGTACTTCTGCATCGCCTGCTTGATCGAGGTCGCCTTCGCCGCGTACTGCCTTGCGGTGCGGTTGTCTCCGGCCAGCGCCGCAATGCGGCTGATGGCCAGCGCGTCACCGTACTGATAGGAGTTGAGGGTCGGGCGGTAGCCCGCGCCGCCGTGATACGGGTCGCTGGAGGCGTAGGAGGAGGCGGAGAACTCCATCGCGTCCCAGACCGGCACCGACCAGTACAGCCCGAGGGTGGCGTTGTACTGCTTGTCCCAGCCGTGGAACTGCTTCTCCAACTGCGGTAGCAGGGCAATGACCGCTGAGGTGTCACCGGTGACGCTTGCCCGCTCGAAAGCCGCGCTGGCCAGCCACATGCTGTACTCGTGCGCCCAATCGGTGGTGTCGGCGTTCACGCCGTCGTCAGCCGGCTTGGCGCCGGCACCGGGGCCGGTCAGCCAGAACTTCACGTAGTCGTCGCCGTAACTGCGGTCCCGGACCCATTGGCCCTCGGTGACCTGGTGGCCCGTTGCGGCATTGATGGCCTGATAGGGCGCGGCATATCCGCAGCAGTCCAGGAATTCGGTGGAAATCCACCCATCCTGCGGGTTGGTGTATCGCAGATGCTCCTTCCAGGTCCGCCACCGGTAGTAGTAGACCTGTTCGATCTGCTGGTCGGGCACGTCCAGGAAAGGAATGTTGGCCTTGTACCAATCGGCATCGTTGAAGCCGGCCAGTTTGGCGTCATGGTCGATCAGATGGGTTCCTGCCCCGACCGCCGGATGAACGGGGGACACGGACGGAACGGGGGACACGGGGGGCGTCGCCGTGGCTGCCGGCGCCGCCGCAACCAGCGAGCCGACCAGCATTGAAACGGTGGCGGCCACAGCAGTCCACCGGCGGCGCGACGTCATTGTCATGGCTACTCCTAGAGAATCGCGGCTGGATGCCGTCGAGCGATCAGGTCATGCCTTGAGTGATCAGACCGTCAGCAGGGCGAAGTGCCCCCCGGCCACCGGCCTGGCCTGGAATCCGATCTGACGGTCGTTCGTCGTGTCGTACCAGTCGGTGAACGGCACCCGCGATCCTGAGGTGTCGGCGAATTCGAAGAGACTTTCGATCAGCACGCTGGTGATGCCGGGCTGATCCTTGAGCCAGGCCGCGGTCCACATCTCCCAGTCGGATTTGGTGTAGGTGTGGCGGATGTCCAACGGCACCCCATAGGTGTTGGCCCGGGACAGGTACCACTTGGCCTCGGCCGCCGCGACCTTCCTCGGCACCAGGTTCAGGCCGAGCAACTTGTCCGGGTAGCCGTTGTACTTCAGGCTCCAGGTCCCGTCCTGGTCATAGGCCAGCTTCAGGTGGTCGCCGCTGGTGTCGGTGGCCTTGATTACCCACTGGGTGATGTAGCTGCGGGCCACGCGCAGGTAGTAGGCGGCGTCGACCTTGTTGCCGGTCGTGGTGGCGACGATGCTCATCGCGCCGATACCGACGATGCCCTTGAGCGCCAGGTTGACGCTGTGCGCGATGAATCCGGTGAAGTCGTCGGTCTGGTTCTGCAGGTTCGGGTCAAGCGCGTTGTCGACCAGGTAGTCGCTCCACTGCTTGAGGATCGCATAGTGCTTTGTGGCGAAAGCCTTGGCGGTCTTGACATCCGTGCGTTGCAGGTAGGCGGCGGTCATGATCAGCATGTTGGCGGACTCTTCCACCGGCATGCTTTCCTCGTTGCCGTCGTTGTGCCCGTCCGCGTTCGGGTAGTGGGCGCCCAGGTCGTGTTCGGCGAAGGGCTTGGGCCAGCCGCCGTGCTCGGGGTACTCCAGCATCGGGGCCAGAAGCAGGCCGAGGTAGGCCGGGTCGGCGTAGAGGAAGACGGGCATGCAGGGGTAGGTGACGTCGATGGTGGACATGTTGCCGCTGCTCGATATTTCCTTGAGGAAGGCCCACGGTTTGCCGTCGCGGCTGACCAGTTCCGTTCCGGCGTAGGCCTGCCGCAATGAAAGGGCCAGCACAGCGGCGTACTGCTCACCGCCGGCCCGGCGGGCATCGCCGGCGATCCTGTCGTCCAGGTTGTTCGCGCGTACGCGGGCCTGGGCGAAGTCCCGGTGGAAGAAGGCGACCATGTCCTGCCAGACGGCGAAATAGCTCTTCCACAACGGCGGCAACGGCGTGCCGAGGTAGCTGACCGCCGGTTCCCTGATGTGGCCGATGGAGATCACCATGGGCGCCGAGGCGTTGCGGACGTCACCCAGATCCAGGTTGAACGCGAAGACCGGGTAGCGGTCGTTGATCGCCCGCGGCTGATTGGCATCCACGGTGTCGGTCAGGACTCCGTTGTTGACCGCCTGGGCTCGCACATCGCTGTCGGCGCCGATCTGGTAGGTCAGCCCAGCCCGGTGGGCGCTGGTCCAGGTGATGGTTCCCCACAGTGCGGTGTCGTTCTCCTCCGCCAGCACCATGGGTGTGGCGGGGGTGTTGGTGAGGCTGATGAGCCGCGCGCCGCCGTTCCCGATAGTTGTTTCGTTCCAGGTGATCTGGGCTCCACTGTCGCCATAGGTCCATTCCCCGGAGATGTCGAAGTACAGGCTGACCCGGTGCGCATGGCCGTCGACGGCGCGGGCGGTACCGGAGATGTAGCTCAGTGGCATGCCCTGGCGCCGGAGATCGCCCGGTTCCACCGGTGAGAAGAACTCGATGGTCACCTCGACGCCGGCCTGCTGCAGCACGAACGTGGACTTGGTGGCCGTCACGGTCAGGCTGGTCTGCCGCATGGTCGGGAACGGGGGGGTATTGGGCAGCCCGGGGTTACCCATGAAGACGTAGCTGGTGCCATCGATGCGGGCGATGCCGCTCATCGCGTTGATTCGGCCCGTCCAGAAGGTAGGCCAGGTGCCCGGCAAGTTGTCAGTATCCAGCCACGCGGACAGGTACGGCGAGCGGACGGCCAACGGCACGGCCGGCGGACGGAGCGGGGTGAAGGTCGGAGTGGCGGTTCTGCCGCCGCGCGCGGCGGCGGGCGCCGCAGGTTCGGCCGAGGCGGGCGACAGCATGGGTGTGCCGGCCATCGCCCCGGCGGGCAGAGCCAGGCTCGTCGCGGTGGCGGCCAGACCGGCACCGGTGATGGCCAGGAACCGCCGCCTGGAATGGGTAGAGGTGTCCGGGCTTTCGTCGGTGGAGTGCTGCTGCGTCATTGGGCAGACCCTTCGGAATGGAAGAAATTGGTCGGGGTAACAGCTGAGCGAAATCAGTCGGGGTAACAGCAAAAATCACCAAGATACCTCAAGATCACCCACGTTCGAACACAGGCTATACCTGCATGATTCAGCCCACAAGGGGTTCGATGCTGCGCATGGCGCGGCACTGCCGGCTACCAACCGGGGCGACGTCCAACCAACGGCCTGACCAAGGACAGCACCCTGGCGTCCGGAGCGCCACGCTCGACAACCCGCCAGCAGCGCAGCTCGGACCTGACCCCAAACAGCGCCCAGACCATTCCGTCCATGGACCTGCCCTCGACAAGGGTCCCGTCGACGACCTGGCCACGGGCACCACTGGCGTGCAGTGCCGCAGACGGAGCCACCAACATCTCGGCACCGGCATCGCGAACGGTGCGGGCATAGGCCTGGCACTGCGGGTAGGAGTTCGACGTTCCACGCAGGTCGATCGGTGCACTTGTCGCGTCGTGGGCGCTGTCCAGGTGTTCCGTTGGCACCTCGACAGCCCAGAGGCTCCGCAGAACCCCGGCCAGATCAGCAGGATCGGTGATCTCTTCGTGCCGAAGGAACTCGGCCCAGGCGCCGTCCGGGGTGTCCGCGAGGTACTGGACCGGGCCGTCGCCGGCGGCGTGCCAACGCGCGGCCGGCTGGCTCGATAGCTCCCACATCGGGGGGTAACGGCTGTCCACATTCCGGTAGCCGTGGCGGTACTGAGTCACACAGCCCCCAGCCCGACCAGGGCGGCGGCCAGGTCAGAAACGGCCTGGGCTTCGCCCGAGTTGGGCTCCGAACCGGTGAGCACGTCACCGGGCGTCTGGCCACCCAACTGGGAACGCGGCCGGTCGAACCAGCGCCGGATGCCGTAGTCGTTGTAGCTCCCGGAGAGATCGGCGAGAGTCAGAGTGAGACCGTGCAGTCGTTCGGCCACCCCCTGCGGGGTCGGGCGGGCAGCAGAGGCATACCTCCGCAGGGACGACAGCGACACCCCGAGCAGTTTCGCGGTCTTCTCGTCCCCCAGCAGTTCGACTACCTGTTTCCACTCGCCGCCGGGAACTGGCGAAGCTTCGATCTGTTCGTTCATCTCGCTCACCGTGGCACTCAGGAGACCGACAAGCTCGGGCCACCGGCTCTGGGGAGCCCCGGCGATGCTGTCGTAGCGATCGAGGGCCACTGCCAGTGCCTGGTACGAAGCTCCCGTCGGGATACCCGCGATCTGCATCTGGTGATGAACCTGCTCCACGGCTTGCGCGACGGTTTCCAACCCGCCGGGCTGACGAACTGTCGACGGGAACATCATCTCGGCACGCGAGAACAAGCGAACCGCGTTCTGGGACAGATCCTTGTGGGACATCAACAGGTCCTGCAGCTCGAACCGCTTGGATACCGTCTGGACCCTCGCCATGTCCCGAATCATACCCGTTCTCAGTCCGGCCGTGCAGCATCACCGGGTGCGATGCATCCAGGGCTGCGGATCAGCGGTCCATCTTGGCGGACCTGGACGCCGTTGCCTGTGAGCCGGCGCCGAGGGTGGCCAGCCGCCGTCGCCTGGCCCGAGAAGGCTTCTCCAGCAACCGTTGTGGCAGGCGAATACACCGGTCGTGAGTGTGCGGGGCCGACGGCGGGGTGCGCGTTCGGCTGGCCCAGAGGTAGCCGGTCCCGCGGCGCGGTGACTGTTCGGCGCGGTGACTGTTCGGCGCGGGTGACGGTTCGGGCGTCGTGTCATCCGCGCGTTGTCGTCACTTCGCGCATCATGCGCCGCACGTCATCGTTGTGCTGTGGGGACGAGGTAGCCGCGACCCAGGGTGTGCGGAGCGATCGAGGCGGTGAGAAGCGCCGGCGACGAGCTGGGGTCGACACCCGTCGAGGCGACGTCCAGCGCGGTGACCGTGATGAAGTACCGGTGCACACCGGAGCCCGGAGAAGGCGCGGCGCCGAAATACCGCCGCAGACCGGCATCGTTCGGCAGCTGGACGGCCGGCGCGGGCAACAGACCGGAGTCCGGCGATCCGGCACCACTGGGGAGGCTGTGTGTCGATGGCGGAATGTCCATGACCGCCCAGTGCCAGAACCCGGATCCGGTCGGCGCGTCCGGATCGAACACGGTGACGACGAAGCTCTTGGTGGCGGCCGGGAAGCCGGTCCAGGTGAGCTGCGGCGAGCTGTCCTTGCCTCCAGGAACGCCGCCCAGACCGGAGAGCTGTTCCACGGGCATGGGTTTGCCGTCGACAACGTCGTTGCTTGTCACCCGGAATCGCGGCACGTTCGGCAGGCCGCGATACGGGTCGACCGCCGGCGCCGTCGCACTGGCGGTCGATGTGGCCGCGGATAGGCCGGTCCGGAGGGTCGGAGCGCTGGCGCTGCACGCCACCAGGCTCGCCATGAATAGCAGCAGCACGCCTCGCATCGTGGCAAGGGGTTGCCCACGGCGGCCGGCCGACCAGGAACAGAGAGCGCGAGTCATCAACATGTCACGACTTTAACCCGTTCGCTAGCCCGTTTTATAGATCAGGGTCGTTGATTCACTCCTGACAACCAGCCGTGATTGGACCACTTTCCATTCAAAGGTCGTCCTGTTGTTCCAGAAGTCGACCGCTTCCGGATCGCCGCAAGGATGATCCGGGGACCCATGAAAGCCGCCACCGAAGATGACACCACTGAGTGTCAGAGTCGATCGGTCCACTGTCAGCTGGGCCTGCAATTGCTGCGCGCAGGCGTCGACGGTGAACAGTATTCCTCTTTGGATGGACAGGTTTGTTTGTCCTGGGCGCGCCGACCGGGGTAACCGTTGCCAATCTGGACTTGCTGCAATACCCACCCGCCAGTCAAGGCTTCTTCACTGGCCGAGTCGTCTGATGGGGGCAGGACTGGAGAGGTGGCATGGCTACTCGCTTCACTGGCCAGTGTCATGTGCGAGGTCCCTGCTGACGACGAGGACTGGTGAGGCGCACCCAGCGATCTGGCCGCGCTCACGCCATCACAGGCGGAGAGCAGGCAGATGGGCGCGAAGAGATAAGCAACGGCCATCCGACGATGTCGCATCGCTCCCCTTTCAACACGTATGCCCATGACGGTCCTGAGATGCGGACGCTCACCACCTCCCAGATGGTTGCAATTGATCGGGATCGAGTTCTCGACAACTTACGTGACACCCGCCCTGGCTATCCCACACGCTGTCTTACCGGCTAAGTACCAGGGCTTCCCAGGGCCGCAACAGTTCTGTCGATCGGTTGGGATAGTTGCTGAGCAAGAGCTGCGCGTCCTGCCAACCGGGTGGGCTGAATGCGACCTCGAGGTCGCCGAGGTTGGCGGCGACGAGCATTTCGACATGCAGGTGTCGCCGCAGGAACGCCAGTACGGCGTCCGGTAGCCCGTCGATCATCGAGAAGTCGCCGTGCGCAACGACGGGCAGTTCGTGCCGCAGCCGGATCAGGGCCTTGTAGTGCTCGAGCACTGAGCCGCGGATTCCGCGTTGCGCTGCCACGTTGATCCGGTGGGAGTTCGGGTTGGCGGCGATCCAGGGCGTCGTCGTGCTGAATCCGCCGTGCGGCGCGGCCGACCACTGCATCGGTGTGCGGGCGTTGTCCCGGCTCATGGTGCGCAGGCTTGCCAGGACGGTGCCTTCGTCGAGGCCGCGCCGTTCGGTTGCGTCGCGGTGGTGGCGGAGCGACTCGATGTCTCGGAACTCGCTGATGGAGGTGAACGGCATGTTGGTCATGCCGATTTCTTCGCCTTGGTAGATGTAGGGCGTGCCGCGTTGCATGTGCAGGACTGTGGCCAGGGCGGTCGCCGACTCCCGCCAGAACCGGTCGGGGTCGCCGAATCGGGAGACGATCCGCGGTTGGTCGTGGTTGTTCCAGTACAAGCTGAGCCAGCCGCGGTCCGCCATGCCGGCCTGCCAGCGCCGGAAGACCTCCGCCAGTCGACTGACCTCGAAAGGGATCTGCTCGAACTTGCCGCCGGGACCGTGATCGATGCTGACGTGCTCGAAGTGGAAGACCATGTCCAGCTCACTGCGGCCCGCGTCGGTGTAGCGGCGGGCCTGCTCGACGGTCGCACCCGGTGTTTCTCCGACGGTGAGGAATGCCGCCGGCCGCGCGCCGAACACCTCCTGACGCATCTCGCGCAGGAACTCGTGAATGCGGGGGCCGTAGCCGTAGAACGGGAAGCCGTCGCCGAGGGTTTCCCCGGGCCGAACCTTCGCCTGCGGTAGGTCCGGATGTTTCGACAGCAGGTTGATGACGTCCATCCGGAAGCCATCGACGCCGCGGTCGAGCCACCACCGCATCATGGCGTGTACCGCTCGCCGGACATCGGGGTTTTCCCAATTCAGGTCGGGCTGTTTGGCGGAGAACAGGTGGAGGAAGTACTCGCCGGTTGCCGGGTCGTGCTGCCATGCCGGACCGGAGAAGAAGGACGCCCAGTTGTTCGGTTCGGCGCCCGGTTCGCCTGGAGTTGTTCCTGGTTTGCTGGGACGCCAGATGTACCAGTCCCGTTTGGCCGAATTCCGGCCGGATCTGGAGTCGATGAACCAGGGATGCTCGTCGGAGGTGTGGTTGACGACCAGGTCCATGACCAATTTGATCCCGCGCTCGTGCAGCGTAGCGATGAGCGCGTCGATGTCGGCGAGTGAGCCGAAGACAGGGTCGATGTCACGGTAATCGCTGATGTCGTAGCCGTTGTCGTCACCGGGTGAGCGGTAGACCGGCGAGAGCCACACCACGTCCACCCCGAGATCGACGAGGTGGTCGACATGTTCCAGGATGCCGGTCAGGTCACCGACTCCGTCACCGTTGCCGTCCGCAAAACTGCGCGGATAGATTTGGTAGACGACGGCCGACGTCCACCACGGGTGGTTGAGCGGCGAATCCGGTGGAGCGATGATGGCGTCAGTGGACAATTGACTCGGCTTCTGTGTCGGTGGTGTCGATCAGCACGAGCTGCCACACTGCCAAAGTCGGCAGCGAGGCGACGGCATAGTCGCCCTCGATCGTGACGGGCAGTGACGCCAGGCCGGCAGGACCGTCAGGGTCTGCCAGCCGTATACGAGGTGTACCCCGGCCCGTGCGGCGGATGCGAAGGGTCGCCGTTCCCGCGTCGCCCGGGTCGCGGCGGAGGGTGTCCCAGGCGGTGTCAACTTGCCCGACGAGGTTGATCAGGTGGACCACGAGCCGGCCGTCCACCTCGACGATGCGCCGCCACACCGATCCCGGGCGCGGGCGGTGGTCGACCGTGACGCGCTGGTATCGGACGTCGAGGTCGCCGTTGTAGTCGTCCGCGTAGGACCCGGTGACCTCAGTGGCGGTGGGCGCGAGCAGCAGTTCGCCGTACTCGACCAGAAAGTCATACCAGCGCGTCAGGAACGCCAGAGTGCTCGGCTCCGCCACATGGTTGCGGACGTAGTACGGATCCACCAGCAGGCGGCCGCCCTCGCCGGCCAGTAATTGGGTTGCCCCATGGGAGAAGAGGGTGGCCATGGTGAACGCGGTGGTCCGGTCGGCCTCTTCCGGACTGGCCGCGGTGTAGACCGACTGGTAGGCGGCGATGACCACCGGACGTGTCGGTGCCAACGCCCGAGCCCGGGTCACCACGGCAGCCAGATCTTCCAGACCAGTGTGCGGCGGCCACACCTCGATGTAGGTGACGTCCTGGGGTGATGCGGTGGTGCGCCAGGTAGGGAAGTCGTTGACGTTGTTGAATACGAGCCGGGCATCGGGCAGTTGCTCTCGCACGCCGGTGATCGTGGTGTCGAAGGAGTCCGCCAGGTCGACCGCTTGGCCATCGGTACGAAACGCTCTCTTCGGATATCCGTACTGGTCGAGGTGAAAGCCGTCGAAACCGAAGCGGGAGGTCGCGGCGGCCAAGTCGGCGCGGAAGTGGGCGAGCCAGTCCGGCGCGGCGGGATCCACCAGGCGCAGGAAGTCGCCCAGCGCGTAGGGGTTTCCGGTCGGGGTGAGCAGACTGTCGTGTACCCACGCCGGCCATTCCTGGTTGCCGACCCCGTACACCGCGGCATAGCCCAGGGCGTCCGCCCCGGCCCGGTGGGCGGCGTCGATCAACCGCCGCACCGTATCCGGCGAGACGGGTTGTCCTAGCGCATCGGCATAGCCGTTCTCGCCGGTGCCCAGCAGGTCAGCGTGACGATAGGCCCAGTCGTAGAACTGGACGGCGGTCAGGTGCAGTCGCCGGAGGAACCGCTCGAGGTCTCCGGTGTCCCGGCCCGGCGCGTAGTCCACGACGAACCCGTAGCGCATGCGGGAGCGTAGGTCGGCGGCTACGTCGACGGCGGTGCGGTGCTGTCGTCCCTCAGCGTCGGTCACCTCGATCCCGTACCCGCCGGGTGGCAGCGAGCCGATGTCGACCATGGGTCCCGTCGCTCGCACGGTCCGGACCGGGTCACCCAGGTGCGATACCCGCACGGTGACGGAGTCTTCGGAGCTGACCTGCAGGACGACCGGTTCGTGCGGACGATAGATGGACCGGGTGGGCAGTGCGGTGAATGTGGTTGGGGCGCCCGTCATCCTTTGACCGCGCCGGAGGTCAATCCCTGAACGAAGTATCGCTGGAACACCAGAAACACAACGATGACCGGAACGATGGCGATGAGCGAGGCCGCGAACACCAGCCCCCATTGCGTTGCGTTCTGCCCCTGGAACAGTTGGATGGCCAGCGGGAGGGTCCGTTTCTGGGGAGTGTTGATAATGGTCAGCGCCCACGGGAATTCATCCCAGGAGGCCAGGAAGGTGAAGATCGTTGCGGTGGCCAGCGCCGGCTTCGCCAGCGGCAGAACGAGGCGGTAATAGCGCACCCAGGGCCCGGCACCGTCCACCTCCATTGCCTGATCCAGTTCGGCAGGTATGGACTGGAAGAACCCGCGTAACAGGAAGGTGTTGAGCGACAGTGAGCCCGCCACATAGAAGACGATCAAGCCGGTCAGCGAATCGAGCAGCCCGAGATATTTGGCCAGGATGAACTGCGGAATGATCAGCATGATGGCCGGCACCATCAGCCCCAGCAGCAGAATGCGGAACAGCAGCTCCCGGCCGGCGAAGTCGAAGCGCGCGAACGCGTAGGCCATCATCGACGACAGCAGCAGGGATATCGCCGTGGAAGCGATCGCCACCACCAGGGAGTTCAGAAAGTAACGCGAGAAGTCCTGCGATCCCCAGGCGTCGGAGTAGTTGGTCGTCGTTGCAGGGTGTGGAATGAATTGCGGGGGGATGGTGAGCACGTAGGCCTGGGCCTTGAACGATGTGGAGACCATGTAGACGAACGGGGTCACCATGACCAGTGCGCCGATAACCAGCAACAGGTAGCGGATCAGTGCGGCCGGCACCGCGCCGGCCGCTCTGCGGGAGGCCGCCGGCGTGCTCACGTATCACTCGCCGTGCGGCGGAAGACGCGCATCTGGAACAGCGACAGCAAGAACACCCCGAGGGTCAGCAGAACCGCGATGGCCGAACCGTAACCGAAATCCAGATTGCCGAACGCCTGCTGATACATGTAGGTGAGCAGCACGTCGGTCTGGCCACCCGGTGCGCCGTTGGTCATCAACACCACTGAGGTGAACACGTTGAACCCTCCGATGACCAGCATGACGGTGACGAACGCCATCGCCGGCCAGATCGCGGGCAGGGTGACCGCCCGGAATCGTTGCCAGCGCCCGGCTCCGTCCACGGTGGCCGCCTCCTCCAGGTTCTGCGGGACACCTTGGAGCGCGGCCAGGAAAATCATCATGGACCAGCCGATGCCCTTCCAGACGCCGAGTGCGCAGATGGCCACCAGGGCGGTCCATCGCTGCGAGAGCCATGACGTCTGCCCGTCGGTGATGTGCAGGAAGCTTCCCAGGGTGTAGTTGACGAGACCACCGTCGGCGAACAGGAATTTGAACAGCAGCGACACCACCACCCAGCTGGTGACCACAGGAAGATAGAACAGCACCCGGAACAGGGGTTGGACCGGACTCCTGGCCTTCAGCAGCAACGCTATGCACAATCCGATTGCGATCTGTGCAGGCACCGTGAGCAGCATGTACATGCCGCTGTTGGACAGGGTCAACCAGAAAGTGCGGGTCGTGGAACGCGCGGCTGTAGTTGTCGAAGCCGAGGAACTTGCTCACCGACCCGGCGACGATGCCCCAGTCGTAAAAGCTGATCTGGAACGCCCGCAGGGTCGGGAAGATGATGAAGGCAGCGAACAGGACGAAGCCCGGAGCCAGGAACACATAGGGAGCGAGCCCGGCGCGCCGGCTGCTACGTCGCGGCGCAGCAGCCGGACCGGCCGCCGGCGCCGGCGCCGGCACGGGGCCGGCGACCGGACCGGCTGCGGTGTGCGCTGCGGTCAAGACCGGTCAGCTCCCTGCTGTCAGCAGCGGGTCGATCTGCTTGGCGGCCGAGGTCAGCGCATCCTTCACCGACGACTGCCCTTGAAACGCCGGTGTCAGCGCGTTCTGCAAGATCGTGTCGACTTTGCCTGAATCGGGGATGGCCAGGCGCGGTTTTGCGGTGGCGAGTTGGTCGGCGAAGACCTTTAGGTACGGGTCGGCCGCGACCTCTTGATCACCGAAGGCGGACACCACCGTCATCTGGCCCGACTTGGCCATGGCCAGCTGGAACTCTTTGCCCTGGGTGAAGGCAAGGAATGCCCGGGCGGCGTCCGGATGTTGCGATGCGCTTGTCATGGCGATGTCCTCGCCGCCGACGACGCTGACCGAACCACCGTCTCCAGCCGGAATCGGTGCGTAGATCGGCGAGAACTTCGGGTATTGGCCCTTCCAGATGTCGCGCATCCAAGGACCGTCGAAGATGGTTGCGTACTTGCCGGTGGGTAACCCGTCGGACGGAGAGGTCGCTCCCTGGTTGCCGGTGATCAGGTTCGGAATCTGCTTGGCATGGTAGAGGTCCACCAGCATTTGAACGGTGGCGACATTCTTGTCACTGTCCAGGTACCCGCTGGCCTTGGTGAGCTTCGCGTCGGTGATCTCACCACCACCGGACCAGATCCACGGCAGGACGTTCCAGCCTTGCAGGCCGCCATCGGCGAAGAGCTGCACCTTGGTGCCTTGAAGTTTGCCGGCCATCATCTTCAGGTCGGCGAACGTCTTCGGTGGCCGGGTCATCCCGGCGGCTTTGAGGGCGTCTGAGCTGGTGATCAGTACGCGGGTATTGGTATCCAGCGGGAGGCCGTAGTAGTGGCCGTTCCACAAGTTGGTGGCGAGCGTGCCCGGGTAGACCGCCTTCGACAACGAGTCGAACGCCGGCATCTTGCCGTCGAGCTGGGCGAACACGCCGAGCTTGCCGAATTGGGCGACCCAGCCGATGTCCGAGCGAACGACGTCCGGGAGCTGGCCGCCGGCGGCGCCCGTGGTCAGCTTCTGCTTGAGCGAGTCATAGGGAATGTCGACGTAGCTGACGGTGACGCCGGGATTGAGCTGCTCGAACTGCGGTATCAGCGTCTTGGTCAGGATGTCGGTTTGCGCGGTGTTACCGCCGTTGCCGTAGGTCCCCCACATGGTCAGCGTGACCGGCGGGGACACCGGCGCCGCCGTGGTCACTGCAGCGCCCGAGGCGGATCCGGCGACGGAGGACGATGCAGTGGAGCCCGCCGAGCTTGACGACTGGGTGCTGCTGCCTGCCGCGCCGGATGGTGCACTCGGTGCGAGCGAACTGCTCGACGTCGAGCTCGCAACCTCCGAGCCGGCCGAGGACGTGCTGGTCACCGCCGACGACGAGGCGGCTACCGAGCCCGACCCGGACGAGCATGCAGCCGCCAGCACGCCGAATCCTACGACCAGGGCACTGACACGAGCCCTTCCCAAACGCTTCATTGCGTTGCCTTCCTTCTTGGAGGTGCGTGCGGAGGACTGATCGCCGATCGAAGTGGTGAGCGGGTGGCTCGGGTGGAGAACAGACTCAACTGCTGGATACTTCGTACCGGAACCGTTCCGATGTCAAGAGGCAGCGGAACGCGACTCCTCGCCCAGGGGGCGGCGGTCGATGGTTCTTGCACGAAAGCATCACCAGGTGCGAGCATGGGCCCTCAACGACGAGGAGGACGGATGGCCGCTGTTCAGACGCCGTGGGCGCCGGACACCGGCGCGTCAAGGGCGGTTGCGCTCGAAGTACTCATTCACGGACCGATTTCCCGCAGCGAGATCGCGCGCCGGTTGGAACTGTCCCACGGCTCACTGACCCGGCTGAGCACTCCGCTCATCGAATCCGGGCTGCTCGTGGAAGTCGCAGGACCACCGGGAAAATCCGATCGACGCACCCGCCCACTGGATGTGGTGCCACGCTCGAAGCATTTCATCGGTCTCAAACTGACCGGCGCCGAAGTGCTCGGAGCGCTCGTTGATCTGCGCTCGACGGTGTGCGATTTCACCCGACTACCGTTGCGCGGCAACCACCCCGGTCGCGTCGCCGACACCATGGCGCAGCTGACCGAGCGGCTGGGCCGCGGAGTTCCCGGTGTGACCGCGCTGGGCGTCGGGCTCGGCGGCCTGGTCCGCGACAGTGCAATGGTGGTGCGGGCGCCCTTCCTGGAATGGGAAAATGTTCCACTGGGGGACATGCTGGCCGAGCGCACCGGCCTGCCGACCGTCATAGAGAACGACGTGCTCGCATTCACCGAATCCGAGCACTGGTTCGGGGCCGGCCGCGGCCTGGACCGCTTCGCGGTACTCACCCTCGGAGCCGGCGTCGGATACGGCACGGTGATCAACGGCAAGATCGTGGCCGGCCCGGATTCAGGCATCGGACTGGTCGGCCACTGGCCGGTCGACCCGAACGGACCGGTGTGCAAGGACGGTCATCGCGGCTGCGCCGCTGCGGTGCTGTCCACCGAAGGCGTCGAGCGGTCGGTGTCTCTAGCTCTCGGTCGCCGGTTGTCCTACGACCAATGTCTGGATCTCGCCCAAGCCGACGACCCGGCCGCGCGGCGAATCATCGACGACGCCGGCAGCGCGCTGGGCCGATTGATCGCCGCCGTGGCAAATCTCACCGTTCCGGAGCGCATCATCCTCGGCGGCGAAGGTGTCCGGCTGGCCGAGGTCGCCTCGACGGCGATGTACGACGGCATCGCCCGAGACCGCGATCCGCTCGCATCGCCGCTGGACATCCACATCAACCGGGCCGACGAACGACAATGGTGTCGAGGAGGCGGGGTAATCGCCATCCAAACCTACGTACTCGGATCCCATGCCGTCCCTCAGAATCCTGAAGAGTGAGCGGGCTTCGCACGCTCTCCTCTCGGGGACGTGGCGGCATTGCGCAAGACGCCCGCGAGGGGATGTCCAGCGTTTACCGCGGTCCCCGTGCGAGTTGCCAGACCGTGGTCACGATACGGCGGGTGCTCGCCGTATCGACAGGCTGACCATTCGTGAACCACTGGTAGGAGGCGGCGCCCAGGACCAGGTCGAGGAGGACCTCCAGGTCGAGATCGCCACGAAGATCGCCCTGCCTAGCTGCATCGTCAAGGATGTCCAGCAGTGCGTTGCGGCGCGGGCGAAGGTAGTGCTCGGCGAACTTCTCTTTCAAGGTGTCGTCGTCGCTGCGGGCGGTGAGTGCCAGCACGGTCCGCCCTATCGAGGAGCTCGTCATTTCAGCGACGAGCTTGGTGACCAGCCCGGTGAAATCTGCCAGCGGATCGTTGCTTCGGACGACAGTCATCGAGGGCGCGGTACGCAAAACGGCGTCCACGACCAGCTCGATCTTGGTCGGCCACCTTCGGTATACGGTCGGCCGGCCGACCTTCGACCGGGTGGCGACCGCCTCGATCGTCAGCTCGTCGTACCCAAGCTCTCCGAGCAGTGCGATCGTCGCGCCGACAATTGCCTGTTCGAGTCGGTCGTCCCTGGGGCGCCCGCGGCGCGGCGCCGGCGTACCCGGGCTCGCTTGCTCCGAGCCGGCGGAGTTGCTCATCCCATCACCGCGCGCGGGGCCGCCATCTGCGGCTGGGGTCCGGCCGGTGCGGTTGGCCGAATGGTTCGGTTCCGACTGAGTCGCAGCAGGAGCAACGCGCAGGCCGCGCCGTAGATCACGAGCACCATCAAGGCAGTAGCCAGGTGATGCCCGTTGAAATAGGTGACGGCGCGGATCAGGGACACCGCGGCGTTGGTCGGAAGGATACTTGCCAAGAAGCGCCATCCCCCGGTGAGCATCTGGGCCGGAACCGACCCTCCTGACGTTGGATTACCAAGGATTACCAGCGTGCCGATGGCGACCACGAGCCCTGGCATGCCCCACAGTGATAACAGTGCGGCCGTGAAGATCCCGACCGAGAACACGATCAGACTGCCTGCTCCGATCAGTGCCCACGGCGCTCCGGTGACGACGCCCATCACGGGGTCCAGCAGGACGACACCCAAGATGGCCGAGCTGACCGCGTAAGCCGCGGTCCAGCCCATCAGTGTGATCACGCCGCGAGGGGTCCGCGACGCGCCGCCTATCACCCGCGTGAGGAGCATCATTCCCAAGTACCCGCCGATCACCCAACCGATAGCGAGTAGGAAAGTGCCCATCCCTCGCGGATCGGCGGGCGGCAAGGGGTGTACATCCACAGTCCTGACCGGTCGGCCTGCATGTTCGGCGGAAGCGGCGACCGACGATTCGACAGCGCCGATCAGTGACGGCCCGAAGGCGCCGGCCACGTACAACGTCTCCCCGGCGTCATCAACCACCACCGCCGCGGGTATGTCGCCGTCGTCCACTGCGGCTTGCGCAGTTGCGGTGTCGGGAATCGCTCGATAGGAGACCCCGGGTATGGGTGCAATCGCAGGTGCCACCGCCGCCGAGTTGGATCCAACTGGGACCACGATGCCGACGGTGACGTCCTGCAGCGTGGGCTTGCTCATTGCCCCGGTGAACGCAGCCACCAGTGCAAGTTGAGCCGCGACAGCCGCCAGCATCACCACGATGACGCGGACGTGTGAAGCCAGTGCGCCGCGGTGGCGTGCATGCTTGAGCAGAGGGCCTGTCACTACCGAATCGGACTCAGAACTCATACCGCCTCCCAACGATTACGTATTGTATCGTAACGTAACTCGGCCGCTGGGTCGCTGTCAAGTGGACAAGCTCACGACCACGTCCTCGAGGTAGTTGATCGCTTCGTCCCCGGCACCCCCTCAAGCCGGTCCTCCTCGCGCTTGAAGGCGCCGCCCGAGCCTGAGCGAGTTCCGGCGATCACCGAACGATGCTTCAGCGGAACGGGCAACAGACGCCGCTAATCTCGTGGCATGACTGAACCAGCGCCGTCGGGTGACCTTGCCGTTGGAAGCCCGGTGGCGGTGGGTGCCCGGGCGGCCTATGACGCGGTGGCCCGCGCATACGACCGGCAGTTGGGCGGCGAACTCGACGGAAAGCCGCTGGACCGCGCCCTGCTGACCGGATTCGTCGAGCTGGTCGGGGCGGGCCCGATCGCTGACGTGGGTTGTGGACCCGGGCACGTCACCCGTTTCCTGGCACGACAGCACGCGGACGTGGTGGGAGTCGACATCTCACCGGGCATGATCGCCGTTGCCCGCGATCGGGCACCCGAGGTGACGTTCACGGTGGGGTCCATGCTGCGACTCCCGGTCGCCGACGCGGCGTGGGCAGGTGCCGTGGCTCTGTACTCGATCATCCATCTGACGGCCGATGAGAGGGCGACGGCGTGCCGCGAGTTCGCTCGGGTGATACATACCGACGGCTGGCTGCTGGTCGCATTCCACGTGGACAGCCCCGAGTTCGCGTCCGGGGAGGTGAACCACCTGACCAGGTGGTTCGGGGAGAGGGTCGAGCTCGACGGGTATTTCCTCGAGCCGACGGAGGTTGCGGCCCAGCTGGAAGCTGCCGGTTTCGCGCTGATGGCCACGGTCGAACGACAGCCGGCTCCCGAGGTCGAGTACCCGAGTCGACGCTGCTACCTGCTCGCGCAGCGCCACTGATCCGTGGGCTCACCGTTCTGGCATTGGATCCGGCCGGCCTGCTAGCTGGTGGCGGGGTCGGCGTCGGGTTGGCGGGTGCTGACGGTGCTGTAGCCGCCGCCGGGCCAGGTCCAGTCGCCGGTCAGCGTGGTGTCGTCGGGGCTGAAGGTGCCGCGGTAGAAGTTGTCCGAGTTGCGTGCACCGCCCCAGATGGTCAGCGTGCCGCCGGTGAGGTCGTAGACGTAGTCCAGGGTGTCGCCGGTGGAGGTGTAGGTGCGGGACTTGATGTCGGCGCTCGGTTCGCCGCCGAACGGCTTTTCCCGGCCGACAAATTCGGTGAACCGGTTGTGGTGGCCCCACAGGTCCAGTTCTCCGGTTTGGACGAGGAAGAAGCCGCCGTCCAGCCACCGGTAGGTGATTTCGCCGGTCGCGTCGCCGGTGATCCGCCAGGTGCCGACGAGCCGGTCCAGGGCGCGGACCGCGGCGTCGGGCTGTGGGGCGGCGTCGGCGGGGTCGGCGGTCATGGTGTGTCCTTTCTAGGGGGCGAGGACCGTTCGCGGGCGCGGACGGCTCAGTGCATCTGGGTGGCCGCTTCCGAGGACGGGGTCCTCATCGAGCCGAGTCAGGCCGGCATCTCGCGGGATCCGCTGGCCGGCAGAGTGCAGGCAGGCCTAGCTCAGGGCAGTGGCGATCTGCTCGAGCCGATCGAGGGCGGCGCGCAGTCCGCCTTCCATGCCGCTGGCGAGGTGCCAGTCGCGAGCTGCCTTACTGCCGTGCTCGACGAGCATCGTCAGGGTCGTGCCATCGCCCGAGCCGGTGAAGGTGATGGTGTTCAGCGCGGATTGGTCGGGTACCGGCTCGAAGACCTCGGTGTTGACGATCCGCGAGTTCGGCAGTATCTCGCGGAACTCGCCGCGGAAAGCAACTTCCGTGCCGTTGCTGCTGCGGGTGACGTACCGCCAGGTTCCGCCGACGCGCAGGTCGATGTCCGCGGAGCTGACCTGCCCGTGGTCGCCGGCCCACCACCTCTTGATCAGCTCCGTCTCGGTCCACGCCCGGTACACCAGATGCGGCGGGGCGGCGGGGCGGCGAAGCGGCGGGTGATAAGGATCTGGGTATCCGTCGGCTCGGTGATGGACAGTGCTGGGTCACCTGTCATGCCTGTGTCTCCTCCCGTAGGTCCGCCAGGACGGTGTCGAGGTGGTCGAAGCGCTCGGCCCACAACTGCTCGTACGGCGTCAGCCAATCCGCGATCGCGCGCAGCGGCGCTGCCCGCACGCGGTAGAACCGCTGCCGGCCGTCGTCGCGGACGTCGACCAGACCGACTTCGCGAAGCACCCGCAGATGCCTCGAAATGTGCGGCTGCGCCAGCCCGACGGCTGCGACAAGCTCCCCCGAGATCCAGCCCTTCGGGTGGCTGCGTGCCGATGTCCACGAGAATCCGCACGGTCAGGCGGTCGGTGTCACCTGCCGCGCCCGGTAGGCCGCGCTGCGGGCCTTGCCGCCGCACGCCCCGTCGGCGCACCAGCGGCGCCGGCCGGGGCGGGAGGTGTCCAGGAAGAGCAATGCGCAGTCCGGCGCGTCACACTCCCGAACCCGGCCGATCGCCGGGCTGGTCAACAGGTCCACCGCGTCCGCGGCAACAGCGGCCAGGCCGGCGCTCGCGGCATCCCGACCGGTCCACAGCTGCCGGGTGCCGTCCGACCCGATCTGAGCGGATACCGGCCGGCGCCGAGCGAACTCGTTGACGGTGACCCGGTCTGCGTCCCAGCCGTCGACCTCTCCGGCCATCGCCGCCCGGACCAGCCGGTAGATGGCCTCCCGCAGCACCCGGGCTCCACGAAGTAGTTCTGGGGTCACCGCCGGCTCTTCGTCGGCAAGCCCCGCAGCCAGCAGCCAGCGGCTCAGGTCTGCTGGTGTGCGGAGCCGCTCGAAGGATCGCCGCCACCGTTCACCGACGGTTGCGCAGAAGGCCAGGCACAAGCGCCCGGACTCGAACCGGAACGCGAACTCCCAGTCCGGCAGGCCGTCGACCGCGCACCTGGCTGGTCTTTCCGGACATGTCACGAGTCTAACCCGTCCCGAGCAGGCAAGAGCCGGTCTTGTCGGCGGTTCGCGTCGTCAACGGCCCAACCGAAATGGTGCCCTTTGGTCGCCGGACTCACGCGACATCGAAGAGCCGTTCAACGTCACGGACGCCTCGATGAGCGAGCTGATCAACGGCCAGTCGATCCGTCGATCAACTCGCGGATGATGTCGGCATGGCCTGTGTGCCGCGCAGTCTCTTCCAACAGGTGGGTGAGCGTCCATCGCAAGGTCCACGGTCCTGCTGAACCGAATGGGTGCACTCCGACATCGTCCATGGTGTTCGCGGCCCGTGCCGCAGCGTCGGTGGTCGCCGCAATCTTCCGGTAGCCGCGGATGAGCGCATCGGCTGTCGTTGCTTCTTCGAGTTCTGGTTCGGGTAGATCCGCGAAGGCGTAGTGCACCCAGCCCATTTCCACCTCGGTGAGGTGTGCGATCAGCCATCGCAGGCTCGTTCCCGACGGGACAGTGGCGTGGTCGAGCTGGCCCGGTGTGAGGCCGGCGACCTTCTTGATGACACCACCCCGGAGGTAGCCGAGGAAGGCCAGCAGGGTCTCCAATTCGCCCGTCACCGCGGCGGGTGGGCCCTGATCAACGGCCGCCGCATCGTTGCCCTGATCGTCGAGCGAAGTCATGTAGGTGCCCCTGAGTTTTCGGTTCGCGGTTGCGCAGGCGTGCGTCCATCTCTGCGGGGCCAGTCAATACCTCTGTCGCCGCCCGGCGCTACGCAAATTCGGACCCCTGGGTTTCCGGCCGGCGACGTCGAGACCGAGGAACCCTGCAATCCGGCGATTACCCGCGAACCTGGTCGTTCCCGGGCCGAACCCTGGTCGGTCAGAGGACGCTGAATCCGGCGGCGAGCGGCCTTCGACCGGTGAGCGCCAGCAGGACATCATCGGCGTGACCGGTATCGATGGCCAGTTCCGCGGCCAGCTGCAGGCAGGCGGTGAGCGGCAGTTCAGCCGGCGCCGCCGCGCCGGTTGCGGTGACCAGGTCGAGGCCGTGCACCACCAGCTCGAAGGTGCGGGTCGGCAGGTAACCCGTCAGCGTCATGCTGCCGACCGGTGTGCTGACCAGCGCATCGTCCCGGATGCTGTCGACGAGCCGCAGAACGCGTTGGGCAATCGAGCAGACGGCGGTGGCAGGCTCATCTCCCAGCGCCGCCCCGGCCAGCCGGCCGCGCTCGGCCACCGCAGCCGGATCGGCCAACGCCGCGGCCGCCGCCCGCAAGTATCCGGCTGCGTCCTGCACCGCCGGACTGTTGGTGGTGCTGGCCGGATCCAGATACGACTCGACCGTGAGCAGCGCGCGGCTGGTGTGGCCCGTCAAGTCGCGCACGTTCCACACCCCGAGGGCCGGACTTTCCCAGCTGCCGGGCTGAATTCCGCCGACCACCGCGGCGAAGCCCTCGGCTGCCCGCCGGAAATCCCGCCGGACGTCCGGTCCGCGGCTGATCGTCATGCAACGAGTTATAGTCGTTGCAATGCGCTGGGCCAAGCCCCAGCCGGATCATGTCCGCAGGTCGTTGATCCGTAACGGGCCGGGATCAGCCGGAGCAGGTCAGTGTCGGCATCGCCCAGTCCCCGTGGTCGTCACCGTTGCCGTCGCCGGCATCGCCGACCATCAGGTGCAGGGTTTGGACGCCGTTCACGTCGGCCGTGATCTGCTGAGCCGGGTCGCCGCCCCTGATGGTGGGTGTTGAGGCGAGCGTTTTCCCGTCGCCGATCACGCTGAAGGTGACGGTGCCGCTGCCACCCACTTCGCTGTCCATGCCGACGGTGGAGGTGAACTTCGAGCAGTTGCCACCGAGATAGACGGCGACGTCGCTGATCGAGTTGGTACCCAGCCCCTTCGGATACACGGTGCCGTGAATCGTCAGCGGGTTGCCGTCGTTGGGGTTGGAGCCTCCTACGGATTCGTTGCGCTCGACCGGCCCCCACCCGTTCGTTGAGGAGAGGAAGGGCAGGTCGCTCACGTCCTTGACGCCGGTCGGTGCCGGCGGATTGACCACCTGCAGCTGTCCGTTGCCGGTCAGCCAGTGCGCCACGTCGTGCTGCGCGAAGGTGGCGACGACGCTGAGGGTGGCGGTGGATGTTGCATCGGTTGGTGCGGTCAGCTGCCAGGTGGCCACGACGCTCTGCCCCGGCTTGACGACACCGAACACCTGAGCTGTTGGGTCGAAGGTGAAGCCGGTGGGGGCGTGCAGGGTGAGGTTGACACCCTCGGCGGGGCTCGCTGACCGGGGCACGGAGAACGTGGCGGTGACGCTCACCTGCTGGCCGCGTTGCACGGTCGTCGCCGACGGCGTGACCGCCAGCGACGCCGTCGCCCGGGACACCCTGTTCGCGGTGATGGACAGGTTGTCGAACTGGTCGGTGTCATATGACGTCAGACCGAGACCGACCTGACCGGCGGTGTAGGAGCTGTCCTGCACCACCCCGACAGCATGGCCGTCGACGAGCGCGGTGATCGACGGGCCGTCGAACGACAGCGCCAGCTTGTGCCACTTGCCAACGCCGAGCGCCGTTGTGGACGCCCGGGCCAGCACCGTGCGCACACCATTGGCGTCGCTCTTCAAGATCGTCCAGGCACCGGTGTCGCTGATCTGGAAGAAATAGCCTTGCTGGTGCGACTGCGGCCGGGTCTGGGTCCCGGCCCGCCCGATCAACTCCACCGTGCCCGGCTTGGCCAGCTCCGCGTCGACCTGGACCCGGTAATTCGTCCAGGTCGGATCCCCGACGAGGGTGAAAGCGTCGCTGTCGTCCTGCCACTCGATCGGCTTGATCGGAGCCATCTGCTGCAGGCACATGCCGCGCCGTCCAGCGGCGCATGGCTGCACCTCGAACGCGCCCTGCATGTCCGAGACGTAGCGCGCCTCCTGCCCCGCGACGTAGTGGTTGAAGTTGTCGGAGTACGGAAGGGCGAGCGGGTGCGGGGCCGGGCTGACTGCGGTGCCCTTGCCGACGGGCCCAGTGACGGTGCTGAAGGTGTAGACGTAGCCCGGCTTCAGGGTGTATTTAAACGTTCCCGAGCTGTCGGGCTTGAGGTCGGCGAGGTGGATGAAGTAGTCCGCGTTGTGGGTGGAATTCACGTTCGTCGCCCACACGTGCACCGCCTTGCCGGACAAGCCCGACGGCACGGTGAAGGTGGCGGTCGACGCGGCTGTTGCCGTGGTGGTTTCCACCACCGTGCTGTAGTCAGTCTTCGTGGGCGACGTGAGGCTGATGTAGCTGCCGTTGGTCCGGTCGTTGCCGAGGTAACCGCTGGCTTTGTCGAGGAACCGCCAGCCGGGCTGGGCGAACTGGGTGACCTGAGCGGTGACCCAGGTACTGATGCCCACGTCGTAGTTGCCCGACCACGGCTGGTTGGCGACCATCAGGCCAACCGTCGAGTACGGCAGATTCGGGGTGATCGCGGCGATCAACGGCCAGTTGAGCAGCGCCGTCATCTTGGCGTCCACGTAGCCGCGGGTGATCGCCCGGATCAGCGCTGGAGCCCCGGTGTTGTAGTCCTGCGAACCGTTCTCGCTGTCCCACAGCGGCTTTCCGGTGTTGATCGCGTTCTGGGTGGACTGGCACGAGTAGGCGTTACCGGCGTCGCCGCCCTGACAGGAATAGTGCGCCGCGACGATGTCGATGGACTTCGCGAAGGCAGGGTCCGTCGCCATGGCGTCGGCCACGCCCCAGCCGGAGTCGTCGCCGACCACCTGGGTGGACGGGTACTTGACGGCCAGCGTCGCGTGCAGGTTCTCATACCACGCCTTGTTGTAGCCACGCTCGTTCCATCCACCGAGGTAGTCGATGTGCAGGCCGTGGGTGTTGGCGCACCCCATCCACGTCATCAGGTAGTCGATCATGTCCTGGGACCAGAAGTTGCCGTTGCCGATCCAGCCGGGAGCGGTCTAACGCCAGCCCGTACAGCTTGATGTGGGGGTTGCGGGCCTTGGCCTGCTGGGCCAGCCAGAACTCGTAGCCCGCGTCGCAGTTCACCACGCCCCTGGTGTGCTCGATGCTGGGTTCGGACCCGTCGGTGGAGTTCGCGTCACCGCCGATCTCCAGCTTCAGGATCTGCAGCGATGCGCCGTAGCCGGGCTTGAACAAATAGTCCAGGATCTGATTGCGCTGTTTGGCGGGATAGTCGATCAGCAGCCGGCTGTTTCCGCCGCCGCCGCTGATCGCGCCGACCCCGTCGAACGTCCGGCCGGGACCAGCCGGATCCACCGAGATGGTGGTGTTCGCCGGGGGTGGCGGCTGGCCGATGAAGGTGACCCGGTCGACAACGACCGAGGTGCCGCTGGACGCGGCGTTCTTCTGCCCGGTCCACGCCATCGTCAACGTGTGCTGCCCCTCGGGCAGCGTGGCGCTGGTCCACAACGCCGCATTCCCGGTGCGGTTCGCGCTGTAGAAATCGATCGGTGTCGTCGTGCCGCCGTCAACAGAGATCGCGCCGATGCCGTGCTGCGGCGCGGTGATGCCGTAGAAGGTGATCTTGGTGCCCACGAAGGTGAACGTCACCTTGTCGCCGGCATGGTCGGTCCAACTGTTGGTCCCGTTGTACGGGTTCGCCGGCGCCCCTTCACCCCCGGCATGACCCCACCCCGAACCAACGTAATTGAACACGTCCGGCCCGGTACCTTGCTGCGCGTCGTCGACCACGATCGTCGAGTCCGTCGCCGCCGCAGCGGTCGCAGACGCCGACGTACTCGCCGCCCCAGTGGTCTGGCTGGTCTGGCTGGCGGCCGCCTGGCCAACAGAAGCAGACAGCATCACGGCCAGCACGCCGACTGCCGCCACGTGACGATGGATAACTCGACGCATCATGGTCTCCATCCGATTGGGAACCGACGGACTGCCAGCAGAGGCGCCAACATCCCTCAAAATCACTCAAGTTCGAACAAGGGCTATACCTGTACGGGTCAGCCCACAAGGCTTCGCCCCAGCCCGACGTTAGGTTGATCTGCTCACCTGGGTTGGTGTGGAGCTCCGTGTGGCTCCGGTCGGGGAATCACCCGTGGCGGCAATGCGGTTGCAGGCAGACGCCTCCCGGATCCGCATCACCCGAGTGAACGGACTTCCTCGAGCGATTCGGCCTGGACACGGCCAGACCCCAGTCACCGGCCGGGTCAGCTCAGCACCGAGCGCCTCGGCCAGGCAAGGTAGCAGGCATCGGAGGCCGAGCAGCGGTCCCGAAGCTCCCAGGCTCAACGACGTAGTGCGACGTGGCGACGGCGGACGATAGCGAGCTCGCGGAGCTCATTGACGGCCCGTCCGCCGTCCTCAACCGCCAGCCACCCTCGCAGCGTCCCGCGACGGACAACTGCGATGACCTCCGGATCGATCAGCTCGGGTGCGTGCGCTTCACTGACCGAACCCAGCACCTGCCCAACGCCGACGGCACGCTCCGTGCCGAAGGGCAGGTCCACCGCGACCGAGGCGTCCATCACTATCACCGGCTCAGTTGCCGACCCGTTCGCGGGCAACGGCGTCCACGGAGGATTCGGGCAGGCTCGTCACGGGCGACCGGCCAGCCGGTCGAGCATCTCGGACATCGTTGGGCGCCGCGCGATCTCGACGATCTCGGCACGGATCAACTCCGACAGCGAACGGCGCTCCTCGGATGCGCGAATCGTGAGGCGCTGGTGGACGTCATCAGGAACGTCGCGAACCTGGATCGACTTGGTCACGAGCAAAGGTACACCGGAGTGGGTGCACGATTCGTCGTTCGGCGCCAAGCCTGTCCGAGGCTCAGCGCTCCCCGGCGCGCCGCGATGGGCGAACCGCTGTTTATCGAGGGCCGCAAACTTCAGGAAGCCTGAAGGGCCACCTCTTGGAGGGCCGCACCCGAGGTGCTGACTGCCTGACGATCAGCAAGCTCGATCAGCCCGGCCCGGGTGGCCAAGCCCACCGCTGGCACCAACCCGGCGTGTGAGACCAGGTTCGGCTCGTCGAACACCATCGACCGCACCGGAAACCCATAACATAGTTGCATCTGCGGGGTGCCCGCCCTGACAGACCGAAATCGAACCCTAGAGAAGTCTGATCCTCCTGCCTTGCAAGGGCATTCCCGCGCTACGACCCGCCGACCACCTCACGCGTCGGCGCATCCGGGCTTAGAGACGGCACGCTGCTTCCCTGAACGCGCCTATGTCGCGCACAATCAGGTCTAAGTGCGCAATCCAGCCGGGTGATGGGATCGTTGCGCCTGAGCTACCGCACTGCGGGTGGCTTCAGCCTTGGTGTCGTAGCGCGTCGACGACTAGGTCCAGCAGTCGTTCGGTTTGCTCCGACGTGCTGTTGGTCGCCGTGGACAGGAACACCCCGAGCAGCATCGCGGTGACGTCATCGGCGGCGACGTCGGCGCGGAGCGAACCTGCCCGAGCCCCGGCACCGAGGATGGTTGCGACCGCGGCAGTGATCTTTTCCCGGGTTCTCGGTGTTGTGATGCGTCCGGACGCCCAGCCGGCGCGGAGCGTGTCGGCCATACCGCGTTTCGTCGCGGTGAATGCCGCGTAGCGGGTGATCCAGGCGCGCAGCGCGACGTCGGCCGGAAAGTGCCCGAGCAGGGTGCCGGCACTGGCCGTGACATCGTCGAGTTCGGCGCCATAAACGGCCTCAACGAGGGACTCGCGAGTGGGGAAGTGCCGGTAGAGCGTGCCAATTCCGACCCCGGCGGCGGCGGCGATGCTCTCTAGCGGGGCGGTCCCCTCGGCGGCGAAGGCAGTCCGGGCGACGGCGACGAGGTTGTCACGATTGCGCCGAGCATCTGCCCGAAGAGGGCGTCCGGTACTGACGGGCAGGCCGGTCCGGGCGGCTGGCGGTTCGGGAGAAGTCGAAACGGAGGTACCTCCGATTGTGTTAGCGTCGTCTAACCGGAGGAACCTCCGTATTGCCGATCATCTCATAAGGGAGACCGTCGATGAATACTTCCGGCAGCCCCACTGCCAACCCCTCCGCCAGCCGCACGAGCACCGGCGTCTTGCGCCCCGGCGGTCCCGGGCTGCTCGCCGGCCACACCGTTTCGCGCATCGGATACGGCGCAATGCAGCTCGGACGTCCACATCAGGACCACAACGAAGCAATCGCGTTGCTCCGGCGCGCGGTGGAACTTGGCGTCGATCACTTCGACACCGCACAGTTTTACGGCGACGGTCTCGTCAATGGGTTTCTCCGCGCGGCGCTGCGCCCCGAGGACGGCGCCGTCATCGTGAGCAAGATCGGTGCCGAATCCAACCCCGGTGGTCCGGTGCCGCTGCGCCTCGCCCAGCGGCCCGAAGAGCTCAGAGCCAGTGTGGAAGCGAATCTCGAAGGTTTGGGCGTCGACCAGATCCCGATAGTCAACCTCCGACGTGCTGATGTTGGACCCGGGCTGCGCGCTGAAGGCGACCAGCTGGTCGACATCGACGACCAGCTGGCCGCGATGATCGCCATGCGGAACGAAGGCAAGATCGGCGCGATCGGACTGAGCAGCGTGACCCTGCAGGGTCTGCGCCGAGCGATCCCGGCCGGCATCGTCTGCGTGCAGAACGCGTACAGCCTGGTGATGCGCAATGACGAGGAAGTGTTGGCGCTGTGCAGGTCTGAAGGGATCGCCTGGGTGCCGTTCTTCCCGCTTGGCGGCGCCCTTCCCGGCCTGCCGAAGGTCGCGGACGAGCCCGCGGTTCATCTGGCGGCAGAGTCGCTCGGTCATACCGTCTCGCAGGTCGCGTTGGCGTGGCTGCTGCATCATGCCCCGAACGTTCTGCTCATCCCCGGGACAACCGACCGGGGACACCTCGAGGAGAACATCGCCGCGGGAATCATCACCACCACGGACGCCGGGCTGGCTGCCCTGGACGCAGCGGCAGGCCTCTGACAGCCTCAGGCAGGGTCGGGGGCGGCCCGGCGTCCATCTGCTCGCGGCGAGGCCACGCTCGCGCGCCTTGAAGGAACTACGCATCGTCCAGCGCGACAGCCACCGGCCAACGCAACGCGCCCGAATGTCGGTCACACCAGAGGCCGACGCGTGTTCGTCGCAGGCCCGTCGCGGCAAGCCGTCGCACCGCCATTAAGTCAGGTTGACAAGGCGTATGAGGTGGGCCGCCGCCGCCGAAGCCAGTAGCCGACGGTGGCCAGGATCTCCAGCGGCCCCCAAAACAGAATCGGCGAGTAGCAGGCGACCATCACTGCCAGTGGCACGCCGGAGACCAATCCGGCATCCGGACGCTGACCGGCCACGAGGGCGCTGATCAGAGAGAGGTCGAAGAGCCACGTCACGGCGAGCCCGCCGAGGGTAGCGACGATGAGGACCGGTGCGAGCGGCACGCGTCGACCGAGGAAGCGCTCACCCCACGGACGGATGAGGCCTAAAGTAGCGCTTCCCGCGGTGAGCTGAACGATGCTCAAGGCGAAGACGTAGAGGTAGGCCAGGGCGGCGTTGTCGGCGAGCTCGAACTGGCGCAGATCCTCTGTCCCTGGCATCAGCCCGACAATCATGAGCACCCGCCATACTGCGGAGGGAACCGTCGCGAGGAACGCGCCCCAGGCAGCAAGGACGGCCCACTTCTGAGGTTGTAGATACGGCGTTCTAGTTGCCATCCTCGTAAACTAGCTCTAGATTTCACTGGTGGCAAGACCCGCGAAGTTCACGGTGGACCAGATCCTCGACGCTGCTCGAGACGTAACCATGGAGCACTGGCGAGGCACCACGATCGCCCATGTCGCAGAGCGCGTCGGCGCGCCGGTGGGGTCGATCTATCACCGCTTTCCCTCACGTGACGCGGTCTTCGGGTCCCTGTGGGCCAGATCGATACGGCGATTCCACCAGGGGCTACTTACTGCTGGCGAGATGGAGGATCCGCGGGCGTCGATGACAGCGATGTCACGTCACATCCCACAGTTCTGCCGGGACCATCCTGGAGATGCTAAATCGATGACCCTCTACCGGCTGCCCGACCTGCTGGACAAGGTCCCGGCCGAACAACGGTCTGAACTGGCCGCCATCAACGACGACGTCGACGCGGCGTTGCGTCGCGTCGCCACGCGACGCTACGGGCGGCTCACCGACCGTCGGTACCGTCTCGCCCTGGTCGGCACACGACAATGTCCCTACGGCCTTATCCGACCGCTCATCGGTGGCGACATCCCTCGCGAATTCGACGCGATCTGCGTGGCTGCAAGCGAGGGCATCATGGCTCTCGGCGACTAGAACCTCGTGCGGCAAACGACGGCGTAGCGTCCACCATCATGGGCGCATCCAGACGATGCTCATGCAGGTCGAGAGGTGCGGCGCTGGGCGCGCCGGCGCCTGGGCCGCGAAAGCTGAACTGCGCCGGTCAGGGATCCGCTAACGGAGCGACCACCGACCTCGACGGTCAGCTGAACCGATGGCCGTCCCCGACGGATGGTCTTAGTTCAACCATCTAGACGCACGCTACCGGCCGATCCGTGGTCCGCCAGTGGAAACGGTTACGGAGAGTCGACTGTGATCGCCTGCGGTATGCGGCCGTCGATCACCCACAATTCACAGGTCGCAGTGGTGAAGTCCAGCAACGGGGAGATCCTGACGACAGGGGAGGGCTACTCCACTCGTGTAGGCGCGATCCGCGGCGCCGAAGTGGTCAAACGCGCGGCGGAGGCAAGCACCGGGCGACGTCGCCGATTGTGTGGAGTGGAAGCCAGGTGCTTGACTACCGGACTGCGGCGATCTTCTCGACGACCTTGGAGACTGGCCGGCCGAGTCGCTTACTGATGGCGACCTGGGCGCGAGCCGCGGCGATGGTTGAGCCACTGACCTTGACCACATTCTTTTCTGGCACGGGTCGGGTGGTGCTCGGAATCCCTGCGGTGTCGGCATGGCCCCTCATGGGGTGTCTGGGCGGATCCACTCTTCTCGGCCGGCGCGGCGGTTTGTCGCCAGCTGGCGATCACGGTGCCGCCGAGGGGCCGCTGCTGCGGTCAGAGCGCCAACGCAACCGTGGCCCACCACGGTGCCTTGTCGAGACGACGCCACATTTTACCCGGGTGGCGCGCTCCGGCCTGTCCCGAACGGGTCGAGCACGACGAGGCGGTCGTGGACGAGCCAGGTCGGCGGCTGCTCCCAGGTCAGCGGGATCGTCTCGCGCACGGTGAAGGAGCGCATGGCGGCGGTGACCAGGTCATCGGCAAGGGGTGTCACGGTCTTTCCGGTCCGTATGTTGGCAACGCTGAGGATCAGCGCTCCGGTGGGTGTGAGGTGGCCGGCGCGCTACCGCCAGAGTTGTGACCGATCCAGCGAACGGGTCGAGCAGGCGATCTCCTGGCTCGCTATACGTCTGGATCACGAAGGCCACCAACGACGCCGGGAAGTGCTCGTCATTGATCCAACCAGCCGGCCGCTCCGCCCCCAGCTCCGCGGCTCGGATCATCGGTGCCTCCATGCCACCATTCTTCGTCGTCAATCCCGACCTCGACGGCAGTGCGGGGCCAGCTGTGGCCGCGTCCAGCCGCGAGCATGTCCTGCATGCGCCTAATACGTGCGAGCCGCTTGGGGGTGTCATCGCTGATCCCGGTACCCGGCCCGGTGGGCCAGCCGTGGGCGGGACCCAAGCCTTCACCCGGTCCGGCCCTCCCGGCACATCAGCAGGGCCCGAAGACAGCGGACACGTAACCGCGTAGCGCCGCCTCGACCTCGCTGGTCTCGCCGGTTGCCAGCAGGTCCAGCAGCAGGCCGCGATAGACCGCCATGCCCAGTCTGGTGAGTCGCCGGGCTTCTTCCGCCGAGTACCCGCGGGCCACCATCAGATCGGTGACGGGGTCCAACCATGCGCTGGTCAGCCGGGCGGCGGCGGCGTTCTGGCCCCTCTCCAGCAGCCGGATGTACAGCTGGAAGAACAGCCGCTCGACGGACCGCAGGTCGGGAGCCGACAGTCGCTCCCAGAACGCCAGCGAGACCTCGGCGGCGGACAGGTCGGGGCGGGTGCCAAGTTCGGCAAGGGCGGCACGCTGCCGCGACTCCACCTCCTCGACCACCGCCAGGACCAGACCTTCCCGACCGCCGAAGTGATAGATCAGCATCCGGTGACTGGAGCCGATCTCGGCGGCCAACGATCGCAGCGATGTGGTGGCGGTGCCGCTGGCGAGCATGTGTTCGACCACGCGATCGAGCAGAGACTGACGCCCCGTGGTGGCCAGCTGAGTCACAACGCCGGAGCCTACCGTCGCTGTACGTGCCGGCGGCCCGCGCGATCCCACGGTCCTCAGGGTGCGCGCGTCCCAGGCTCCGCCCGCTGCGCGGCGCTTGCCAGGCCGTCGACGAACTGCTGGGTCGCGTTGTGCAGGGCCGTCCGGTAGAGCCGGCCAGTCCCCGGCACCTTCGGCCGGAAGGTGGTGTGCCAGCGGATTTCCGTTCCGCCGGTGGGTGTCGGCGTCAGGTCGACGTCGGCCCGGTAATCGCGGAGTGCCAGCCCGGCGAGCAGGGTGTAGCTCAACCGCCGCTCGGGCTGGCTCTGCACGATCTGCTCCCGGACGGTGTGCCGACCGTTACGGAAGGTGCGCACCTCGCCGGTCCCGTCCGGGCCGGCCGGCCGCACCGGCTGGTGGCTGTCGATGGGCGTCCAGGACGGCCAGCTGGAGCTGTCCGCCAGCAGCCGCCACAGGGCCGCCGGACCGGCCGAGCTGGTCGTGCGGATGTCGATCTCCTGTGCGCGCATGTCACTCCCGATTCGTCCGGAGGCCTGACTGTACCACTTGGTACAGGCGCTGGCCGGCCGGTAGCACCAGCGGCACGCCACTGATCGGCTCGCCCGATTTATCGGCAGTTCCGTGGCGGGTCCCAGCCCGGCCGTTGACGGTGGTGAGCAGCGGAGGGCATCATCGCTGTGCTGTGCGTCACCGCCGACGCAGGGCGCCGAGCCCGACTACCGATTGGGACTCCATGACATCTCTCGCCTCCGTCATCCGAGCACGGCTCGGCCGAGTCCTGCTCGCAGTGGCGCTGCTCAGCACGACGTTGATCGCCGGTCCGACTGCGGCGCTGGCCGCCGATCAGCGAGCCGGCGATGATCACGGCGCGCCCGCCCGCATGCATTCGAACATCGCACCGGTGATCGACGCCAACTTCGCCGACCCGGACATCCTGCTGGTGGGCCGGGTCTATCACGCCTATGCCACCAACACCGGGGGCCAGAACGTCCAGCACCGGACCTCCACCGACCTGGTCCATTGGACCGCCAGACCGGACGTGGCTCCGGTGCTCGGCGCCTGGGTCGGGGAGTGCAGCTTCGCCCCCGGCGGGGCGACCGACCGGTGCGTCTGGGCACCGGAGGTGACGGCGGTCGCCGGCGGCTACGCGCTCTACTACACCGCGAGGGACAAGCTGGCGCCGCGGCAGTGCATCGGGATGTCCTTCTCCACCTCGCCGAACGGGCCGTTCGTCCCGGTCGGGAGCGACCCGCTGGTCTGCCCCGACGGCCAGCGCGGCACCACCGATCTGGGCGGCGCCATCGACGCCTCCACCTACCGGGAGAACGGCCAGCTGTACCTGCTGTGGAAGGCCGACGGCAACTGCTGCCGGCAACCCGCCATCATCTTCATCCAGCCACTGTCCGCGGACGGGCGCACCCTGACCGGCCCGCCGATCGAACTGATCAGGAACGATCAGCGGTTCGAGGGGGCGGTGGTGGAAGCGCCGACGCTGGTGAAGCACCACGGCACGTACTACCTGTTCTATTCGTCGAACGATTTCGGCGGCGGCAACTACCGCACCGGGTACGCGACGGCGAGCAGCGTCACCGGCCTGTACACCAAGTCCGATACCGAGCTGATGACGACAGACCTGTTCCACGGCATTGTGATCGGGCCCGGCGGCCAGGACGTTTTCACCAACACCGATGGCTCCACCTCCATCGTCTTCCACGGCTGGGACCCGACCTACAGCTACCGCGCCATGTACGTCAGCGACCTGGACTGGTCGGCGGCCGGCGTCCCGTCGGTCGCGGCGGCCGACACCCGCTACCAGGCGGAGGACGGCGTGGTCACCGACGCCAGGGTGGTCGTGGACGACACCGCGTCCGGCCAGGCGAAGGTGGGCGGGATGGACAACCTCGACAGCTCCGTCACCCTGCGGATCTACGCGCCCAGATCCGGCCCGGCAACGCTCGGGATCCGCTACGCCAACGGCTCCAGGGATGCCGCTGGCAACGGCGTTCCGGCCACCGACACGGTCACCGTGAACGGCCGGCGCGCCGGCACCCTCACCCTGCCGAACACCGCGTGGGGCAACTGGACCACCGCCGAATACGGGGTCCGGTTGCGCAAGGGCGTCAACACCGTGACCCTCACCAAGGCGACGTACTACGCCGAGATCGACGCCGTCGACCTGTACTACAGCCATCCGCAGCGTCCGGCGCTCGGGCCACCGGCCCACCCGTCAACGCCCACCCGGTACGAGGCCGAGACCGGTGTGATCACCCACGCCAGGGTGGTCGCCGACCCGAGCGCGTCCGGCGGGGCGAAGGTCGGCGGCCTGGATTTCCCCGACAGCTCGGTGACGTTGACCGTCCGGGCCGCGAAGGCCGGACCGGCGACGCTCGGGATCCGCTTTGGGAACGGCTCGCTGGATCGCAGCGGCTATCCGGTGAAGGCGACCGACACGGTCACGGTGAACGGCCGGGATGCCGGCACCGTCACCTTCGCCATCACCACCTGGGGAAACTGGTCGACGGTGTACCACCGCGTGCACCTGCGGAAGGGGTCCAACACGCTCACCTTCACCAAGTCGACGTTCTACGCGGAGATCGACGCGGTGGACGTCTACTGAGACGTCTACTGACAGGCAGATCCGGGCAGGCGTTTGGTGCTCGCGCGGCGGCCGAGGACAATCGGGCGGTGACCAAGAGTGAGGCGCACTACGGCCCGGAGGCTGACGGCGGAGAGCGGGGCGACACCGAGGCGGCGCTGCACTCGGGTTGGTCGCACGGGCACCGGGACGTCTCCGGAGGTTGGCTGCGGCCGACGGTGTTCGGGGCGGTGGACGGCCTGGTCACCAACGCCTCGCTGATCGCCGGGGTCGGCGGCGGCGGCGGCTCGGCGCACGCGATCGTGCTCACCGGGCTGGCCGGCCTGGTGGCAGGCGCGTTCTCGATGGGCACCGGGGAGTACATCTCGGTGACGAACCAGAACGAGCTGGTGCACGCCGAGGTCGCCATCGAACGCGAGATGCACGCGCAGTTCCCGGCCGCCGAGCAAGCCGAGCTCGCCGAGACCTTCCGTGGCTACGGTGCCGACGCCGATACCGCGGCCAAGATGGCGGCGGCGGTGTCCAAGAACCCGGACATCGCTCTGCGGGTGCACACTAGGGAAGAGCTGGGGCTGGATCCGAGCGACCTGCCGTCTGCCCTGCTCGCCGGCGGTGCGTCGCTGGGCGCGTTCTCCATCGGCGCCGCGCTACCGCTGCTGCCGTACCTGATCGGCCGGCCGAGTCTGGTCGCGGCGATGGTGATCACCGCCGTTGCGCTGGTCGCCGGCGGCATGGTGGTCGGAAAGCTGACCGGGCGTCCCATGCTCCGGTCGGGAGCCAGGCAGTTGTTGCTGGGAGCGGTGGCCGTCGCGGTCACCTTCGGGGTCGGCCGGCTGATCGGCGCCTCGCCGGGCTGACCGCCGGGTTGGTCCATCGGGCTGACCCCCTGGCGGACCGCCGGGCGGGTCCATTGGGCTGTCCACCGGGCTGTTCCGCTGGGCATTTCCGCTGGGCATTTCTCGTGCGACCCGCCGCCGGCAAAGCGGAATGTCTGCCCACACGGCTGCGGGTGACCTCTACCACTCAGGTTGTATCCTGCTAGTTGGATGTCCGATAGTTGGACGACCGATCAATATCCCGATCTGGTCGGGACACCGGTGGAGGCACCCAGATGTTCGACCTGACTCAGGAGCAACGCGAGCTCCGCGAACTCGCCCGACAGTTCGCCCAGGAGTTCCTGGCACCGATGGCGGTGCAGTGGGATCGGGACAAGCACTTGCCGGTCGATGTCCTGCGCAAGGCCGGTGACCTCGGGATGGGCGGCATCTACCTGCGGGAAGATGTCGGCGGCTCCGGCTTGACCCGGCTGGATGCGGTGCTGATCGTCGAATCGCTGGCCACCGGATGCCCGTCGATCGCTAGTTATCTGTCCATCCACAACATGGCCGCCTGGATGATCGACGAATTCGGCAGCGAAGAGGTGCGCCATACCTACCTGCCGCGGATGTGCTCGATGGAGCACCTCGGCTCCTACTGCCTGACGGAGCCAGGAGCCGGCTCGGACGCCGCGGCGCTCAGCACCCGGGCGCCCCGCGACGGCGACAGTTATTTGCTCAACGGCGTCAAGCAGTTCATCTCCGGTGCCGGCGCCAGCGACACCTATGTGGTGATGGCCCGCACCGGCGCCATCGGCGCGAAGGGGATCTCGGCTTTCGTGGTCGAGAAGGGCACGCCCGGCCTGTCGTTCGGGCCGAACGAGGCGAAGATGGGCTGGAACGCCCAACCCACCCGGCAGGTGATCTTCGAAGATGTCCGGGTGCCGGCCGGCAACTTGCTGGGCGCCGAGGGGGACGGCTTCAAGATCGCCATGAGCGGATTGAACGGTGGCCGGCTGAACATCGGCGCCAGTTCACTGGGCGGGGCGCAGTCGGCGCTGGACAAGACCGTCGGCTACATGTCCGAGCGCGAGGCCTTCGGTGCGCCGCTGGCCAACCTGCAGTCGCTGCAGTTCTACGTCGCCGACATGGCCACCAAGATGGAGGCGGCCCGGCTGCTGCTGTGGCGTGCGGCGGCCGCGCTGGACGAGAAGGACGACCGCGCGGTGCAGCTCTGCGCGATGGCCAAGAAGCTGGCCACCGACACCGGGTTCGAGGTGGCCAACACTGCACTGCAGATCCACGGCGGATACGGTTATCTGGCCGAGTACGGCATCGAGAAGATCGTGCGTGATCTCCGCGTGCACCAGATCCTGGAAGGCACCAACGAGATCATGAGCGTGATCATCGCGCGTTCCCTCGGAGCGGCTTGATCGGCGCCGACACCCGAGCCGAACTCGAGAGGGAACCTGAGATGCCCGAGTACGACACCATTCTGGTCGACCGCCCGGCCGATACACCGCGAGTTGGGCTGATCACGCTGAACCGGCCCAAGGCCCTGAACGCGCTGAACCGGCAGCTGATGACCGAGGTGGTGGCGGCGGCCGGAGAGCTGGACGCCGACCCGAACATCGGCTGCATCGTGATCACCGGCTCCGAGCGGGCGTTCGCCGCAGGTGCCGACATCAAGGAGATGCAGCCGCAGAGCTACCCGGGCACCTACGTCGAGGACCTGTTCCGGGATTGGGACCGCCTGGCCGAGGTGCGTACGCCGCTGGTCGCGGCAGTCGCCGGGTATGCCCTCGGCGGCGGCTGCGAGCTGGCCATGCTGTGCGATGTGCTGATCGCCGCGGACAACGCGAGTTTCGGGAACCCGGAGATCACACTCGGGGTGATCCCCGGGATCGGCGGGTCACAGCGGTTGACCCGCGCCGTCGGCAAGGCCAAGGCGATGGACCTGATCCTGACCGGCCGGACGATGTCGGTCGCCGAGGCCGACAGTGCCGGCCTGGTATCCCGGATCGTCCCGGCGGCGGACCTGCTTGCCGAGGCGCTGCAGGTGGCCGGAACGATTGCCGGCTACAGCAAACCGGCCGTCTGGATGGCCAAGGAAGCGGTGAACCGCGCCTTCGAGACCACCCTGGCCGAGGGCATCCGATTCGAGCGGCGGGTCTTCCAGGCCGGCTTCGCCACCGCGGACCAGAGCGAAGGGATGGCCGCATTCACCCAGAAGCGGCCCCCGCATTTCACCCACTCCTGAACGGCCGCAACGGTTCTCGCCGTTCGGGTCTCGCCGTTGGGTTCAGACGCGGATGACGGCGGGGCCGCCGACGGCCTCGAGGGCGTCGTAGTCGGCATCCTGGGTCACCACCGGCAGGCCGTTCGCGGCTGCCACGGCGGCGATCCAGAGATCATTGACGTTGACCCGCCGGCCCTCCTCGTGCAGCCGTACCCGGAGCCGCGCCCAGTGTGCAGCCGCCACCGCGTCAATGGGCAATGGCTCCAGAACTCCGACGGAATCAAGGGTGGCCAACCGTCGCGAGCGGGTCGCGGTGTCCGGGGCCGCCAGTACGCCGGCTTGCAGTTCCGCCAGACTGACCACGCAGATGAAGGCTTCCTCGGGCAGCGAATCGGTGTCGACCGGTCGGCCGAACTCGCTGGCGATCAGCACGCTGGTGTCCAGCAGACCCCGGGCCGCTGTCACCGAATGGGTCCGATGTCGTCCGTCGTATCACCCGCGAGTGCGGCGAGATCGCTCCGCAGCGCGCTGTCGGCTTGGTGGCGGGACAACACGGCAATGAGTTCGCCCTTGGACAACGAGACCCGCCGCGCGGTCCGGACCGGGCCGATCTCGGCCACCGGCTTGCCGTTGACGGTGATCGTGACACGAGCGCCCTGCGCCACCTGACGCAGCACCTCGGCGGTGTGGTTTCGCAGTTCCCTGGAAGCCACGACCGACATGGGACCGATCGTAGCACAGTTGCCACACACCAGATGTGCCGTCCCCACGAGACCGTGCCGAGTGGACCCTGCCGGGCCGCAGCAGACGCGGGCGGATCAGACAGGGCTCAGGCGTGCCGCCCGTTCGAACAGGAACTGCCGCTCCGGGATGCTGACCGTCAGCTCCGCCGCCCGCAGGTACTCCGCGCGGGCACCATCGGCGTCGCCGTCCATCTCCAGCAGGTGAGCGCGGACGGCGGCGAACCGGTGGTGCCGGCGGGCCCGCAGGTCCTGTAACTCCTCCAGTGCCCGCAGACCGGCCCGCGGACCGTTGGTCATCGCCACCGCGACGGCCCGGCTCAGGTCGACCATCGGACCCGGCTGAGCCAGTCGCAGCAGGTCGTAGAGCGCCAGGATCTGCGGCCAGTCGGTGGCGCCGGCGGCGCTGGCCTCGCTGTGCAGCGCCGCGATCGCCGCCTGGATCTGGTAGGGGCCGATGGGGTTGCGGCGCAACGAGTTCGTCATGATCTCTATGCCCTCACCGATCGCGGCGGAATCCCACCGGGTCCGGTCCTGGTCCGCCAACGGCACCAGAGCGCCGTCGATCGATTCCCGAGCCGGGCGCCGGGCATCGGTGAGCAGCATCAGGGCCAGCAGCCCCGCCACTTCGCCGTCGCCCGGCCGGGCCAGCCGCAACAGCCTGCCCAGCCTGATCGCCTCCCGGCTCAGATCGGTGCGTTGCAGTGACGGTCCGGAGGACGCGGTGTATCCCTCGTTGAAGATCAGGTAGATGACCCTCATCAGGGCGTCCAGCCGTTCGGGCAGCTCGTCCGGCAGCGGGAGTTCGAACGTCGTGCCGGCGTCCCGGATGCTTGCCTTCGCCCGACTGATCCGTTGCGCCATCGTGGGTTCCGGGATCAAGAACGCCTGCGCGATCTCCCTGGTGGCCAGGCCGCCGACCGCGCGCAGGGTCAGCGATACCTGGGACGCCTGGCTGAGCACCGGATGACAGCACATCAACATCACCGTCAGCGTGTCGTCGGTGCCCGCCGCCCCGTCCACCCCGTCCGAAGCCGGAGCACCGTGTGGGTCAAGGAGAGCGTCCCCGAGCGCGAAGACTTCTTCCTCGCGACGACGCCGAGATCCCTCACTGCGCAACAGATCCGTCATCCGCCGCGCGGCGACGGCAATCAGCCACGCCCGCGGGTCATCGGGCGGACCGTCGCGCTGCCATTGGGTCGCCGCAGCGATCAGCGCCTCCTGGACCGCGTCCTCGGCCAGTTCGAAATGACCGAACCGCCTGACGACGGCGCCGAGAACCCGCGGCGTCAGGTCACGGCAAAGCTTCTCGAATCTGTTGCTGTCCAACGGTTCCGGCATCACATCTCGCTGCCGGAATGCACCATCACCGGCCGGATCTCCACCGCGCCGAAGCGGGCCGACGGGAATCGGACGGCGATTTCCTCGACCCGCTCCCAGGATTCGCAGTCCACCACGAGGTATCCGGCCAGCTGTTCCTTCGCGTCCGTGGGCGGGCCGCCGCTGACCAGCGTCCGGCCGTCGCGGACCCGGACCGATCTGGTCAACGCCGGATCGGCGAGCGGGTAACCACTGACGAACTCACCGGATTCGACCAGCTCTGCCAACACCGCGTCGAACTCCCGCTGCATCGTCGCGATCTCGGTGGGCTCCGTTTCGTCGCGATGGGCGAAAGTCGGTTGCTGCCAACCGCTCGGGTTCTCGTGGAACAGCATCAGGTAGCGCATCTGGTGGATCCTCTCACCGTTCCTGCAGCACCGACAGGATGTTGCCGGCTGGGTCGGTGAACCAGGCGATCAACGGGCCGCCTTCCCGCATCACCCCCTTGTCGTCTTGTGGCATTCCGGGGTAGGTGAGGATCTGCACTCCGGCCGCGGTCAGATCCTCGACCGCCTGGTCGATGTCGTCGACCGGGAAGTTGAGAACGGTGTGCTGCGCCGGAACATGATCCGGCTTGGGATAGGCCAGCACCGACGTGGTGGCGTCCAGCCAGAGCTCCAGCATGCCGTTCTGCTCGGTGACGTCGAGGCCGAGGATGGTGGAGTAGAACTCCTTGGCGGCGGCGATGTCGTCGACCGCAATCCCACTGAACGCCTTCCCTCTGGGGGGCGCCTTCCGGGGTTCCGCCAGCATCTGCTTCCGCATCTGCTCGTTCAGCTGGATCACCTGGAGGTAGTTGCCGTCCGGGTCGGTGAAGGTGGCGAAGGCGCCGGCCTCCCGCTCCTCGAGCGGGGCGATCCAGGTGGTGCCGGCCCGCTCTACCCGCTCGACGGCGGCCTCGGCGTCCGGCACGTCGAGATTGAGCACGAACCTCCCGGGCTCAGGGTTGGCGGCGGCGACGTCCTCGCGCTGGTCGGGCAGCACGCCGAATCCGCCCAGACCGACGAACCCGAACTGGTCCGCGGAGACACCGAACGCCTCCAGGTACCAGTCACGGAGCCGGGACGGGTCCCGGCTGCCGAGTAGCAGAGTGCCCAGACTCGGTGTGCCGTCGACGGTGCGGCTGCTCATCGTCATGTGCTGACTCCTTCTTCCCGACGTCCCACCCGTCGGGGTGGGGTGAGCACGGCGCTCGGTGGGTACGTCGGAGACCCGGGTGTGTCTTCGACATCCTCGTCACCCACGCAATCTGGTGGAGACTGTCTCGATGAACTACATGCTGATGATCCGCAGCTCGACCGAGCGTTGGGGGACGATGACGCAGGCGGAGCGCCGTACCCTCGGCGCCGGCACGCTGGCCGTCGGCCGGCAGTTGCTGGCCTTGGGACGCCACCTCGACGGCGGCGGCCTTCCCGACGAGAGCCTGACCCGAACGGTGCGCCGCGGGACCTCGGGCGAACCTGTGGTGACGGACGGACCGTTCGCCGAGGCCAAGGAACATCTCGCGGGCTTCCTGGTGATCGAGTGCGGTTCGGAGGCCGAAGCGATCGAATGGGCCGCGAAACTGCCGGACGCGGCGATCAACACCGTGGACGTCCGCCCGGTGGGGGAAGCCTTCCGGCCGACGAACGCCGGCCGGCCGACCGGCTGACTCGCCGCCGATCATTTCCGGTCAGTCCTCGGGTCTACCCCGTCGACCATTTGGTGTTCGGCACCCGCTCGACCTGGGGCCCGGGCTATGCGCTCGGCGGCCCGCCGACTGGACCAACATGGACACCTTCGGGACGGCGGGTGCCGGCGGCAGCTGGGCCGGCGCCGATCGGTCCACTGGCCTGGCGGTGGCGGTGTCGAAGAACGTGCTGTCCGACGACTTCCAGACGGTCGGCACGATCGCCTCGCTGATCGCCGGCTGACCCATAGCCCCACTGCGTCGCCGCTCCGAACCGGCCGGCGCGGTCGGTTGCGACATCGTCCTGTGCACAGCCCTTCTGCTTGGAGGGCCGCCGACTCGAGCTACGGAACTTCGACCGGGCGTGTCCGGCATCCAATGGCGTGGCTCTGGGTCGTCCTTGGAACGCCGCGGAGATCAAGCGCCAGCACGGGCCAATCGTTCGCCGGCTTGCGCCCTCAGCGCCTCCGCGGCGACCGGCCGGTGCCCGAACAGAGCCTGTGCCCGCGCATTGTGAGCGGCCGGCCACAGACTGGCCGCCCAGGCAACCGCCATCTCGTTCGCGGTGAACAGGCGCCCTCGGGTGAGCTGATACTCGTCGATGAACGCCACCGAACTCTGGACGGGAGCCAGGGTCGGGACCTCCGTGCTGGCGAACGCACCCGCGGCGGCCCCGGCCAGCGCCGCCTCCGGCAGCCAACACAGGCTGTCCAGTCGTGCACCACCCGGGGCGCGTCACCCTGCCAGCGGATGTTCTGCGCCTCGAAGTCGCCGTGGCCCAGGACGTTCGGCAGATCACTCCGCCGAAGACGTTGCGCCGCACGGTGAGCCGTCTGGATCACGAACCCAGGGATCAGCGATTGATTGCGTCCGTCCAGGAACCATCACCGGCCACACGCCGGCGTCACGGTGATCCCACCGCAGCCAGTGCGGATTCGGTAACGGCGGCGGCACATCGACGTGCGTCAGCTCCTCCATCAGCACCCCGAAGAGCCGAGCCATCCGCCGGGCGGCTGTGGGTCTGTCACTGCGCATGACCGACCCACCAGGACGCCACTGCTCGGCATGCACGGACAGACCCTCGACCGTGGTGACCGGCGTCAGCGGTGGGGCACAGGGGTATCCGCGATCGGCGAGCTGCTCTTGTGCCGCCACACAGGAATGGGCCCTGCCGTTCTCGTCGGGCCTGGCTTTGACCGCGACCTCTCGTCCGTCGAACAGCCGCAGACCCAGGACCAGCGACATCTGCGAGCGATGGAAGAACACCTCCCGCATCCCGGCACCCAGCTGGTCCGAGCACCACGTACCGAGCCAGCCGGGCAGATCGCCGATCGTCATCGCGGCCTCCTATTGGGCTCCGCGCCGCCCAGTTTCCGGCCCAGCGCAGGCCGGGGGTCCGGTAGGCGTCAGCCGAGGGATCGTCCCCGAGAACCTCCCGGTGCGCTGACCGACCAGCCTTCATCATCGCGTAGTGCGGCGGAAGACGTGGGAACGTACTAGCCTGCGGGGAAGCGGACCGCCTCCCCCATTCGATCGGTCAAGCGGACTCGGTGCCGTCGCACAACCAGCCAACGACCAAGAGGATCAGGATGCAGATTCCCAAGGATCAGATCATCGAATTTCTCAAGTCCCGCGGCAGTCACGAACAGGCCGGCCAGGCGGACACCGAGCTGCCTGACCAGGTCGACACCGACCAGCATCAAGGATTATTGGACAGGTTCGGCGTCAACCCGAAGGACTTGATGGGCGGCCTGGGAGGTCTGGGAGACAAACTGGGTCTCTGACGCCGCAGCACATCTGACGCCGCAGCACATCTGACGCCGCAGCACATCTGACGCCGCAGCACATCTGACGCCGCAGCACATCTGACGCTGTACTAAAGCTGAAAGCGTCGACGCCCGGGCTGAATTTCCGGTGCTGTTCCTGGCGTTCCGCCCGGAAAGTTGGGGCCGGATGCTGTTGAGGGGTGCACCGCCGTACTCGAGCCAACGATTCGACGTCAGCGCGCCCTTGTGCACCCCGGATCGGAGCGCACCGCCGCCGTCAGGATGCGAACAGATCCGGCAACAGGTCCGTCACCGTCCGCCAGGCCGCTGACGATGGGTCGATGAGCGTGAAGTGGTCGCCGTCCACCCGATGCAGTGCGGCCGGGTCACCAGCCCGCTTGGCGGCGTCCACATAGGTGGAGCTCTGCTGGAATGGCACAGTGCGGTCGTCCCGGCCGTGCACGCAATGCACCGGCACGCCGATCGGTAGCTGTTCGGTGGGGTCGGCGATCCGGAAACGGCCGGGAACCTGCGCGAAGGTCCCACCCATCAGATCGGCGACGGCATTGCCGCCCACTCCGGAGTCGGCGGCACCCCTCAGGTCCAACACCCCGGCCTGCGATATCACACCGGTCACGGGTACCGGGCCGGTAGTTCTTCCGCGTCCGGTCGGAGCCGTCGCGAGTTCGCCGGCTTGGGTATCTGGCGGTTGCGGTGTGAACCGACCCGCGAGCCATGCCGCCAACTGGCCGCCCGCCGAATGCCCGATGGCGACCACCCGCGAGATGTCGATCGCGCCGTGCTGTCTGCCGGCGGCGATCGGGGTGAGTTCGTCGACGCCGGCCGCCACGTCCATGAACGTCGCGGGCCAACCGCCGCCGTTGCCGACCCGCCGGTACTCCAGGTTCCAGGCCACCCAGCCCTTCCGGGCCAGATCGACAGCCAGCGGCGTGCCGAGTTCGGCGCCGTACTCGGAGAGCCAGAATCCTCCGTGCAGGATCACCACCGTCCCCGGCCGGCGGGTGCCGAACGGCAGATGCAGCTCGCCGTGCTGCGAGCTGTCCGGGCCGTAGGAGATCTTCACCGGAGCCGGCGGTTCGGTATCGCGTCCAGCGTCCGCCGTCGCGCGGGTCCCGGTGCCATTTCCTGGTGCGGTGCCGGATCCAGCTTGAGTGCCGGATCCAGGTTCAGTGCCGGATCCGGGTTCAGTGCCGGATCCGGGTTCAGTGCCAGTTCCGGGTTCAGTGCCAGTTCCTGGTCGCTGTGCCGGATCCTGCACCGCCGCGGTCGCCCGGATACCGGCTGGCTCGCCACCACCACAGCCGGTGAGCGCCAGCCCGACCGCTCCGGCGGATCCGGCCAACAGGCCGAGCGCGGCACGCCGGCTCACCCGCGATGCTCCGGCCACCGGACCTCCCGACGAAGTCGGGCGCAACCACGCCCGACACGCCGTGGTTCGGAACCGGCGGCGCAGCTGATTGCCCCAGTGCCGCCGCTGGCGATCTGCCCCACCCGGCCATTCGCCGCCGCTGGCGATCTCGGCCGCCGCTGGCAATCTGTGTCCAACGCTGGCGAAATATCTCCAGCGCGGCGTACACATTGCCAGCGGCGACGGTGGGGACTCCTATCCGGCCGCCGATTCTTGCTGCGCCGCGTCGTAGCTGTCTCTGGCCAGCATCACTGCCTGCATGTTCTGCTCGGCCCAGGTCTTCACCGCCTGGATCACCGGCATCAGCGAGGCGCCCAGCGGTGTCAGCGAATAGTCGACGCGGACCGGAACGGACGCCGTCACCCGCCGGGAAACCAACCCGTCCCGCTCCAGGGATCGCAGGGTCTGGGTGAGCATCTTCTGGCTCACTCCGGCCAGCTGCCGGGCCAGTTCGGAGAACCGGCAATCGCGGTCGCCGAGCGAGCACAGCACCAGAGTCACCCACTTGTCGCTGATGCGATCCAGCAGGTGCCGTGACGGACAGGCCGCCAGGAACGCGTCGTACTCCTGCTTGGCAGCAAGCTTGCGCTGGGTGGCGGTCATCGTCGCCATGCGTGTCCTCCGGGTGACCTGGTTACTCCTAGGTGCCTACTTCCCATTCGGAAGCAACTTCCTCAGGATGGCATGAGGCCGCCCAGAACGGAAGGCCCCGACGAAGAGGAACCAAGCCATGCGCGCCATAGTGATCAGCCAGCCGGGCGGCCCGGAGGCTCTGCAGACCATCGAAGTTCCCTCACCGGAGCCGGGCCCCGGCCAGATCCGTATCCGGGTGGCCGCCGCCGGGGTCAATCCGGTGGACGCCGGAACCAGGGCCGGTGCCTTCCACGCACTCGGCTGGATCGACCAGCCGGAACACACCGGGATCGGCTGGGATGTCGCCGGGACCGTCGACGCGCTGGGGCCGGACGTCGAGGGGCCGGCGACCGGCACCAGAGTGGCCGGCCTACTGGACGCATTGGACGTCCCGCTGGGCACATACGCCGAGGAGGTGCTGGTGCCCGCAGCCGGCGTCGCCGAAGTACCCGAAGAACTCGACCTGACAGCGGCGGCGACCGTTCCGCTCAACGCCACCACCGCGGATCAAGCGTTGGACCTGATGGATCTGCGCCCCGGTTCTTCGCTGTTGGTGACCGGAGCCGCCGGCGGGGTCGGTGGCTTCGCGTTGGCCCTGGGCAGCCGACGCGGCTTACGAGTGACCGGGTTGGGCAGAACCGCAGACTCCGACTTCGTCGTGTCCACCGGTGCCGAGCTGATCACCGAACTGCCGGCGGAGCCGGAGTTCGACGCGGTGCTGGACGCCGCCCAACTGGTCGATGCCGCCTTGGCCGCCGTTCGGGACGGCGGCCAGTACGTCGGGGTGATCCCGGCCGACGTACCGGCGGGCGTGCGGGGGATCAGCGTCACCGCGGTGAAGGTCCACCACGACGGCGCGAGGCTGGCCCGACTACTGGTTCTCGCCTCGGACGGCAGCCTGGCGGTCCGGATCGCCGGTACCCTCCCACTGGCCGACGCCGCCGAGGCGCACCGTTTGCTGGCCAAGGGTGGCGTCCGGGGACGCTATGTACTGATTCCGTGAACCCGTGGTACTGATTCCGTGAACCCGCGCGCGATGCGATCTGCGGGCCGCCCGGGTCCAGCGACTGACCCGCCGGTGATGTGAGGCCTGAACCAGGCATCGAGTTCAGCGCCGTCGCCGGTGGTGATCTGCCGACACGGCTCGAGCCACTCGTCCAGTGTTTCGATGCACGAGAACCCAGCTGCTTCGACGCGCAGGAACCAGGCGAATGACAAGCCACCGGCCGACCCACCCGGAGCGGGCAACTCGACCGTTGCTCGCTCCGGGACCGTCACCACGTCTTGGGTTGCAGTGTTCGTCACTGCGCCTCAGTGCGCGGCGTGATCCGCACCGTCCCGGCGCGTCCGCTGCCGGTATCCGCGACCGCGCCCGCGACGCGCCAGCAGGAAGACCGCCAGCACGAACAGCGGGATGGGGAAGAACCCGTGCGCCAGCGCGCTGATCGTCATGAAGATCATTCCCAGCACGGCGAACACGGCGAGCGCCAGGAACACGCGCGGTGGTGGGCCGTTGAACGGACCGGGCCGGCGCATGCCCGACCGCCCTTGCCAGGACCCGATGTCCGACCAGAACGCTTGCGGTTCAACACGTCCCGTCCGGTAGCCGCCCGGACCGGAGTGGCGGGACCCGACCGCCGGTGTCGGGAGGTCCGCGAACAGGGTCGGTAGCTCGTCGAGGTACACCGCCGAGTAGGCCTGGCCGACCCGTTCGTCGTACTCGTCGGTGGCGAGCCGTCCGGCGGTGAAGTGCTGCGCAAGCCGATCGACCGCCGATTGCCGGTCGGCGTCTCCGGCCCGCATCCTCGGTCCGGTCATCGCGGCTCACCCTTCGCGTACTCGTTGTCGTCCTGCTCGCCCTCGTCGTCGGTGTCGTCGTCCGGAACGGAGTCGCCCGTGACATCGGCACCGAGGATCCGGTACAGGTCCGATTTGGTCCTGCCGAGCACCTTGCGCGCCTCTGCCAATTGCTCGGGCGATCCGGTCTTCGCGACGTGGACGAAGGCACTCGCCACTTGGAAGACCAGTTCGCCGAGCTGGGTGTCGTTCTCGCTCGGCGCGACGCCCTGCCAGAGGTCGGCGAACTCCTCTGCCCGGTCGGCGACGAGCCGCTCACCCTCGTCGGTCAGCCGGAATATGCGCCGGCCGTCCAGCTCGTCGGCCCTGACCAGACCCTCGTCCTCCAGCTGCTGCAGGGTGGGGTACACCGAACCGGGGCTCGGCTTCCAGCTGCCGCCGCTGCGCCGGCCGATTTCCTGGATCATCTGGTATCCGTGCATCGGCTCCTCGGCGAGCAACGCCAGGATTGCCGACCGCACATCGCCCCGGTTCGCCCGTGGCGCCCGATGCTGCCAGGGGCCGCCGGCGCCCCAGGGTGCTCCGCCCCAGGGCCCTGGCCAAGCACCGCCGAACGGCCCGCCGTGACGGCCACCCGCCCACGGCCCCCGCCGGCCACCGGGACCACCCCGACCTCCGGGACCGCCTCGGCCGGGCGGCCCGGCCGGGCCACCCGCTGCAGGCCCACCGGGTCCGCCGACCAAGCCACCCAATCCACTCTCCGCCAGGAACTTCCGCATGATCCCCGGAAGATCCCAGGATCCGCCGGGACTCGCTGCCCAGGTATTCATTCTCTGCCTCCTTGATGTGTCGCGATACGTCAACGATATATCGCAACATTGTCTCGTCAAGGATCGGCGCCGGAGATCAGGGAAAGGTCAGGGTCGACTCAGGGAAATTGGGCCCTGCCGCCGCCGTACTCGCGCCGGCACGGCTCGGCGAGAGCAGCCGGGCGAGGACGCTCAGCTGTGGTGGCCGGGCTCGCCGCTGGACCAACCCGATCAGAGTGGCTGGCGTTCGTGCTGCACGACATGTTCGGCGTGTCCTGGACGAGATCGCGCCCATCGTGGACAGGGCACCTCCCGCTTCCGGCAACTGGCCAGCCGGGCTCGCCACCGGGTGCCGGGCCGAGCCGGCCCTGGTGCCGCCCGCGGCTGTCAACCGCCGGCCGGCCTGACGTGGACGGCCGTCACGCCGGTGGTGGTTCCCACGTACACCCGACTCTGACCCAGAGCCGGAGTGGCGAAGCGGGTGGTGCTGCCGACGGAGATCGAAGCCAACCGTTGGCCGTTCCCCGAGTAGGCGTACAGGGTTCCGCCGCCCAGCACGTACAGCGCGCCGTTACCGGCCACCGGCGATCCGGGAATCCCGGATGCGGTCCACTTCTTGGTGAAGGTCCCGTTGGCGTTCACCTCCGCCCTGGTGACCCCGTCGGTGCATGGCAGGTAGACCGTGGTTCCGGTGACGGCGGAGACCCCGAACGCTCTGCACAGTGGGCCGGTAGAGACCTGGCCGCCGATGCCCCCGAGGTTCGACTGCCGCAGCACGTACCCGTTGCCGGACTTCCCGGCCTGCAGGATGAAGCCGTTCGAGGTGAACGCCGGTGTCAGCGATCCGAGGTCGAGATCCTGAGCGTTGTCGCTGGCCCAGGAAGTCGGCGCGAAGTAGTCGTGCCTGGTCATGTCCGGGTTGAGGGAAGTCACCGAGTCGCTGTAGTCGTAGGCGCCGCTGGTCGACGCACCATTGCCGACGGCGACGACGATGTGGCCGGCTCGGTCGATTACCGGGCCGCCCGGTGCCCAGATGCCGCCTTCCCGGCTGGTCGGTACCACGTACGCACGGCCGCCGAGCGCGCCGCTGGTCGCCAGCGCGACGACCGCTCCCTTGTAGTTACCGCAATCGCCGACCAGACCGCCGAATGCGATGTACACGTTGCCCCCGCCCACTGCCAATGCCGCCCGCTGTTGCTGGGCCTTCGGGTCGGTCCCGGGAACCTCCACCCTCCGAGTCCACTCGGTCGCGCCGGTGCCGGCATCCAGGGCGAAGATCTCGTGTCTGGCCACCGTTGTCGGATCCGCAGACTCGGTGACCACGAAGATCCGCCCGGTGGCGGCGTCATACGCCGGAGTCCCGGTGATGCCGAGTGGGTCGATGTTCCCGCACGGCAGCTGTGACCGGGAGATCGGCGTGTGCAGATGGCGCGACCAGCGAGTGGCGCCGGTGGACGGGTCCAACGCGTACACCGTGTTGTTCTCGGTGGCCACCACCAGGTTCGCGCCGACCAGAATTGGCGAGCCGTACACGGCTCCGTCCAGTGTCCTGGTGAAGGCGGTGGTGAGACCGAGGTAGCTGTCCTGAGAGGGAAGAAACCCGGTCCGCAGGTTGTCACCGTGGTCCGTGGGCCAGTCCGCCCCGGCCAGGCTGGTGACGCACAGTGCGGATGCGATCACGGCGAGTAAGCGTCTCATCCAGCCAGGGTGCGCCGGATCTGGCGATTTGTCGACCTCGGTTTCATCACGTCGGCCCGGCCACGTCGACGGGGCAAGGACTGTCGGTGCTGGGCGGCGAAAGAAGGTGTGTGGATATTCAAACCGCTGGGAAATTCCTGGTCCGCACTTGCGAAGTCCGGGTCGTATCCGGTGCCCGACCGTGGTGAGCGCATCGGCGAAGGCCGCCGGCGGCGAATGCCGCCGGACCTGCCCGCGCCGGCCGGTCCCGGGCGCCTGGGGCAGCGCCCGGCCCCTTGCTCCATCAGCGTCCAACTCGGGCACTTGCGGACCGGGTCCGAGCGGACCTACTCGCTAACCGCCCAACTCGGGCGCTTGCCGGCCGGGTCAGAGCGGGATCTGCTCGCTAACCGCCCAACTCGGGCACTTGCGCGGCCCGTGCTCAGCTGGTGCGGACGGAACTTGCCGCTCTCGGAGGCCGGATATGCCTGGGCGGTCGGCGTCAACGGGCAGAACCGGAGTTCCGGCCATCGTTCCCCACTACGATCGAGGGCTGGAAACACGGGAATTGCGCGGAGGAGGTGATCGATGGGCGTCATCCAGAGTTTCGAACGACGCTTGCAGGGTGCGGTGGCCGGAACCTTCGCGCGACTGTTCGGTGGATCGGTGCACCCCGCGGAAGTCGCGGGGGCGCTGCAACAGGAAGCGTCCGGCCACCTACAACGGCAAGGCGCCACCATTATCGCCCCCAACCATTACGTGGTGCGGATGGGCCCCAGCGACACTTCCGAAATCGGCGAGCAGGATCGCGTTTCCAGCGCATTGTCCGAGATGATCGGGGAGTATCTGCAGGAGCAGGGCTGGCAGACTTTCGGCGACGTCGTCGTGACACTCGAAGAAGCGTCGTCTCTGCACACCGGCCAATTCCGCATCAGTTCGGTGATCGACCCGGATACCGACCGCCGCCAGCGCCATCGACGTACAGGAGTGGGACAGATGAGCCAGCACCAGGACTCCGGCCGGCCCTACCAGGACCGGGACGGCCAAGAGCAGCGCGGTGGCACCACCCCTGCCGATCAGCAGGGGCGGCAGGGTCAGGGCGCTCACCCCCACGACCAGCAGGGCGGACCACCGGACCAGGACCGGCAGGGTCAGGGCGCTCACCCCTACGACCAGCAGACCGGACCATCGGACCAGGACGGGCAGGGTTACGGCCAACAAGGCAACCAGGGTTACCAGCAGCCGGGTGCGGGTTACCAGCAACACGGCCCGGGCGACCCGGATGCCAGGTACCAGCAGCCGGGTGCGGGTTACCAGCAACACGGCCAGGGCGACTCGGATGCCCGGTACCAGGAGCCGGGCCAGGATCAGCCGGACTACCAGCAACCGGGATACCCGCAGAACTACGGCCAGCAGAACTATGGGCAGCCGAGCTATGGTCCCCCGAGCTATGGAGCACCTGGATACGGACCCCCCGGCCAGGGCCAGCAGGGCTACGGACCGCGGGAGTACAGACCCGGTCAGCAGCCGGGCTACGGCCCGCAGCAGGACTCGCAAAGCCACGGCCAGCAGGGCTCGACCCAGGGCCCCTACCAATACGGCCAGAGCTACGGGCAGCAGGGCTACGGCCAGGGCTCCAGCCAGCAGGGCTACGGCCCGGGCTCCAGCCAGCAGGAGTCCAGCCAGCACGAGTCCAGCCAGCAGGGCTACGGGCAGCAGGGCTACGGCCAGCAGGTTTACGGCCAGGGCTCCAGCCAGCAGGGCTACGACCAGCAGGGCTACGGCCCCGGTTACCAGCAGGGTCCTCGGCCGGAGTACGGCCAGCCAGAACAGGGCTACCCGCAGTTCGGCGAGCAGGGTGGTTACCGCCATGGCGGCTATTCCCCGCCGGGTTACCAGCCGGGGCACGGGCCGGATGGGGACTTCCCGCCCGGAGGCTACGGCCAGCGTCCGGACGGAACCGGCGCTCCGGGCGCCGGACCGGGTGCCGATGTCACCGCAGTGCTCACCGTGGATGACGGGTCGCAGCGCTCCTATCAGCTGCAGCGCGGCTCGAACATCGTCGGCCGGGGCCAGGATGCGGCGTTCCGGCTGCCCGACACCAGCGTCAGCCGGCGGCACATCGACATCTATTTCGACGGACAGACCGCGGTGATGCACGACCTCGGTTCCACCAACGGTTCGACGGTCAACGGGTCATCTGTGCAGACCTGGCAGCTCGCCGAGGGTGACGTGATCCGAATCGGCCATTCGACGGTCGTGTTCAACCTGCATCCCTGAGACGGACCACACGTGCCTGCGCTGATCCTCCAGCTGACCAGGGTGGGATTTCTGATCCTGCTGTGTCTGTTCGTCTGGGCTGCCATCCGGGTGATCAGGGCAGATCTGCGCACCGCCACCGATGTGAAGGCCGTGAAGTATGCCGCGCCGTCCAGGCGCGATGCGCGCCGGATCGCCAGGGAAGACCGGGATCGGGCCCGTCCGGACGCCATGGGGCCGATGATGCCGACGATGTTGGTCGTCACCGCAGGGTCGCTGGCCGGCACGCGGCTCCGGCTCGGGGACGGGCCCATCCTGATCGGGCGTGCCGAAGACTCGACCCTGGTGGTGGACGACGACTACGCCTCGACCCGGCACGCGAGGCTGCTGCGCGACGGCGACGCCTACTACCTGGAGGATCTGGGCTCCACCAACGGTACCTACCTGGACCGGACGCGTATCCAGTCACCGACCTCGGTGCCTGCCGGGGTGCCGATCAGGATCGGCCGCACCGTGATCGAGTTGCGGCCGTGAGCGACGCCCGCCGACGGCCCGTCGTTCCCCGCCTCGTCCGCACGCCCGAGCCGGCAACAGACATCGGGCCTTCATGACGCATCAGCTGCGATTCGCGGCGCGCAGCGACCGGGGACTGTTGCGCTCGAACAACCAGGATTCGGTCTATGCGGGTGAGCGGCTGCTGATCGTCGCCGACGGGATGGGCGGGCACGCCGCCGGCGACCTGGCATCCAGGGTGGTGGTGGCGGCGTTCGTGCCGCTGGATGCCGCCCCGCCGGACGCGGATCTGCGGGTCCCGCTCAAGCGTGCCCTGTTGGACGGCAACGACGCCATCGCCGAGATGGTGCAGGACGATCCCGACCTGGAGGGCATGGGCACCACGGCCACGGCGATGCTGTTCGACGGCGACCGGATGGGCCTGGTGCACATCGGCGATTCCCGCGCCTATCTCTACCGCAACGGGGTGCTGCACCTGCTCTCCCGCGACGACACCTTCGTGCAGTCGCTGGTTGACGACGGCCGGATCACCGAGGACGAAGCCGCCCACCACCCGCAGCGGAACCTGTTGTTGCGGGCGCTGAACGGAACCGAGCCCGAGCCGATGCTCATGGTCCGGGAGATCTCCACCGGCGACCGTTTCCTGCTCTGCTCGGACGGGCTGTCATCGGTGGTAGGCGCCGAGGCGATCGCGGACGCCCTCGCCGACCCGGACCCGGAATCGGCCGCCGACCGGCTGATCGAGCTGGCGCTGGTGGCCGGAGGGCCGGACAACGTCACGGTCATCGTCGCGGACGTCATCGACGTCGGCGCCAGGTCGGCCGCTCCGCTTCCGGCCGGCCCGGTCGATCCCGGGGCCACCGGACCGATCAGGCCGATCCATGCCACCCAGCGGATGCCGCGGATACCGCTGCCGGCGATCCCCGACGATGTCCCGGCCCGCCCCGATTACCTGGACGGCCCTCCGGTGGGCGCGAGCGGTCCGGTCAAGCAGGACGGCCGACGATTCACCGGCGCGCCACTCAATGACCGTCACGATGACGCCGACGCCGACGCCGACAATGACGATGACGAGATCGATGACGAGATCGACGATGACCCGGACTTGGCAGACGAGCGGGTCCCCCGGCGAATCCCGGGCGGCCGCACCGTCCCGGGGCGCCGCACTCACCGCCGACGGCTGGCGGCCACGATCGTGTCGGCGATCGTTGTGCTGGCGCTGGCCGCCGCCGGTTCGCTGGTCTGGACCCGATCCCAGTACTACGTCGGCGCGTCCGACGGCCGGGTAGTCGTGTTCCGCGGGGTACCGGGATCGGTGCTCGGCATTTCGCTGGCATCGGTCCAGGAGGACTCGTGCGTTGGCGTCCCGGCACCGTGCACACCGATCAAGGTCGACGAGCTGATGCCGGCCGCCAGGGACCTGGTGAACCAGGGCATCGAGGGTCCCAGCCTGCAGAACGCCCGTGGGGTGATGGCCCGGCTACCCGACCAGCTGCTGCCCTGCGGCGCGGCGAGTTCGCCCCGGCGGCCGGGTCAGCCCACCGGAGCGGGAACCGGGATCAGTGACGGCAGTGCATCGGCTGCCGGAACGTCGTCTGCGAGCGCCTCCGGTACTCCCATCACTGTGGCGCCGCTCTCGTCATCCACCGTCCCCTCTGCCGCCTTCCCCTCGTCCCCGGCATCGTCGGCGCGACCGGCTCGGAGCCTTTCGTCGCCGCCCCCCCGAAACGTGACGAACAGCAGCAAGCCTGCGCCGGCGAGCACCGCCCCGCAGAAGACTGCCGCGCCGTCCCGCCCGGCGCCGTCCCGCCCGGCGGCATCCCGCCCGGCGACAGCCAACAGCGCGGCGGCCACCAGCAGCCCGGCGACCACCAGTAAACCGATCACCCGGACAAACCCGACCGACCTGGCCACCGCGCCGTCCAAGGCTGTCGGCCGCGTCGACCTCCGTCCCGGCGATCAGTTCCAGCGCCGCCTGATCGCTCCCGAGGAGCTGCCGGGCGCAGGCGCGCCGGACCGAACGGCCGGCTCCCAGCGCACCCCGGCCACCATCTCGACCGTCCCACCCGCCAGCGCCCCTCCCAGCAGCCTCCAGGCCAGCACCCCGCCCAGCAGCACCCCGCAGGCCAGCACCCCACCCAGCACCACCCCCCAGGCCAGCGCCCCACCCAGCAGCAGCCCACAGGTCAGCACCCCACCCAGCAGCACCCCACCCAGCAGCGCCCCACCCAGCGGCGGCGCCCAGCAGAACTGCCGGGAGGTCGGGTGAGCGCGGCTCGCAAGATCCCGACCGGCGCCGCAGGCCCGATCACCGCGCCGCTCAGGACCGGGCGGGCCGCGGAGATCGGGCTGCTGGTGTTCGCGGCGGTGATCGTCACCTCGGCACTGGTGATCGTCGAGCTGAACCAGAACCGCGCGCTCAGCTGGCAGCTGGCCTGGTATGGCGGTGGTTACCTGGTGGCGCTGGCCGTCACCCACCTACTGGTCCGTCACTTCGCGCCGTACGCCGACCCGGTGCTGATGCCGGTCGCCGCGCTGCTCAACGGCCTGGGCCTGGTGATGATCCATCGGCTGGACTTCGCCGCGGTGGCCAACGCCGCGGCCGAGGGAAACAAGGGGCCGGCCCTGCAAGCGCCGCTGCAACTGATGTGGACGGCCGTGGCACTGGTGCTGTTCCTGGTCGTGCTGCTGGTGGTTCGCGACCACACCAAGCTGCAGTCGTACGCCTACACCATCGCCCTGGTCGGCATCGTCTTCCTGGCGGTCCCCGCCGTGCTGCCGGCCCGGCTGTCGGAGGTGAACGGCGCGAAGATCTGGATCAAGATCCCCGGCCTGCTGTCCATCCAACCCGCCGAGTTCGCGAAGATCGCGCTGATCGTCTTCGCGGCGGCGTTCCTGAGCAGCAAGGCCGGCCTGCTGAACTCCGCCGGCAAGAAGTTGCTCGGCCTGGTGCTGCCCAGGGTCCGCGACCTCGGCCCGCTGGTGGTGGCGCTGATCGCGGCGCTGGGCATCCTGGTGCGCGGCAAGGACCTCGGCACCTCGCTACTGCTGTTCGGCACTCTGCTGGTGATGATCTACCTGGCCACCTCACGGGTCAGCTGGCTGATCATCGGACTGATCGGCTTCGCCGGCGGAGCGGTCCTGATGTATTACGCGTTCGGTCACGTGCAGGACAGGGTGAACATCTGGCTGCACCCCTTCGCCGATCCGCAGGGCGCCTCCTACCAGTTGGTGCAGTCGCTGTTCGGGCTGGGTACCGGCGGCATCTTCGGCACCGGGCTGGGCGCCGGCCGGCCGGACATCGTGCCGTACGCCTCCACCGACTTCATCACCGCGGCACTCGGCGAGGAACTCGGCCTGGTCGGGCTCACCGCGATCATCGTGCTCTACATGATCCTGACCACCCGCGGGCTGCGCACCGCCATCGCCGTCAAGGACACCTTCGGATCGCTGCTGGCCGGCGGGCTAGCGTTCTCGCTGGCCCTGCAGGTGTTCATCATCATCGGCGGCGTCACCCGGCTGATCCCGCTGACCGGCCTCACCACCCCGTTCCTGTCCTACGGCGGGTCGTCGCTGCTGGCCAACTACGTGATCCTGGCATTGCTGATCCGGATCTCGGACTCGTCGCGGCGGCCCGCTGCCCCCCCGCCGCCCAAGCCGGCGCCGTTGGGCGAGGCGCACACCGAGATGGTGACGGCTACCCGGAACCCGGCGGCCGGCCGATGAACACCCGTGCCCCGTACTCGGTGAACCGGCCGTTGCGCCGGTTGGGCACCGCCGTGGTCGTGTTGCTGTCCGCCCTGCTGCTGAACGTGGGCTTCATCCAGGTGGTCAAGTCCGACGACTACCGCGGCAATCCGAACAACAAGCGGACGGCGCTGGACGACATCAACCGGCAGCGAGGCCTGATCATCGCCGCCGGCGGCGCCGTACTGGCCCGCAGTGTTCCGTCCAACGACCAGTACCGCTACCAGCGCAGTTACCCGGGCGGCGCCGCCTTCGCCAACGTCACCGGTTACCTCTCGCTGCGGTACGGCAGCACCGGCCTGGAGAACATCTACGGCGACGTGCTGTCCGGCAACGACCCGAACCTGATCGTGGACAACATGTCCGACCTGGTCACCGGCCGGGACCCGCAAGGCGGCAACGTCGAGCTCACGCTGGTGCCCAAGGTGCAGCAAGCGGCATACCAGGCGCTCGCCGACAAGGGGTTCACCGGTGCCGTCGTCGCGCTGCAACCCAAGACCGGCCAGGTGCTGGCGCTGGCCACCTCGCCCTCCTTCAACCCGAATCCATTCGCCTCCCACCTGGTCACCACCCAGCGCAGCGCCTACAACGCGCTGGTCGACGCGGCCAACAGCGCGGCCCCCGACCAGGACGTCAACCGCGGGATCGTCTCGGTCTATCCGCCGGGGTCGACCTTCAAGCTGGTCGTGGCGGCCGCCGCGCTGCAGGACGGGTTCACCCCCACCTCCGCCGTCACCGGGGTGCCCAAGATCCGGTTGCCTGCCGCGGGCGGCGCGACACTGTCCAACTTCGGTGGTGAGACCTGCGCAAACCGGGGCGGCTCCGACGTCTCGCTGACCGACGCGCTGGCGCACTCCTGCAACACCGCATTCGCCCAGGTGGCGATGAAGGTCGGCGCGGACCGGTTGAAAGCACAGGCCGCGGCGTTCGGCGTCGGCGAGGCCAGCACCCTCGGCGGTCTGCAGGTCGCCCCGTCCAGGGTCGGCGATCTGCCGGACGCGGCGTCGGTGGCCCAGTCCGGGATCGGGCAGCGGGACGTCGCCTTCACCCCGCTGCAGGACGCGGTGGTGACAGCGACCATCGCCAACGGCGGCCAGCGGATGAAGCCCTACCTGGTGTCCAGGGTGACCAAGCCCGACCTGTCGCTGCTGCAGCCGGCAGCACAGCCGGCGTCGGCGGGCCAGGTGGTGCCCGCGACGGTCGCCGGGCAGATCAAGGACATGATGCTGCAGTCCGAACAGGCGATGGTCACCAAGTCCGACCCGGCGCTCAAGATCGCCTCGAAGACCGGCACCGCCGAGCACGGCGCGAATCCGAAGACCACGCCGCCGCACAGCTGGTACGTGGCGTTCGCCCCGGCCGACGACCCCAAGATCGCCGTCGCGGTGTTCGTCGCCGACGGCGGGGACCGAGGGCTGACCGCCACCGGCGCGACGGTGGCCGCCCCGATCGGCCGCGCGGTGATCCAGGCAGCGTTGACGGCGGGCGGCTGAGACGTGGCGCTTACCCCAGGACTGCTGCTGTCCGAGCGTTACCGGCTCAGCGCCCGCATCGCGGTGGGCGGGATGGGCGAGGTGTGGTCGGCGGACGACACCAGGCTGAGCCGCCATGTCGCGGTGAAGATCCTGCGCCCCGAGCTGACCAGCGACCCCGAATTCGTCGACCGGTTCCGTACGGAGGCCAGGATCACGGCGTCGCTGAACCATTCCGGGATCGCCGCTGTGTACGACTACGGCGAAGTTGCCTCCATCGCCGGCGGCCCGGAGGACACCGCATTCCTGGTGATGGAGCTGGTGATCGGTGAGCCGTTGTCGGCGGTCTTGGCCCGGCAGGAGCGGATCGCGGTACCCAGAGTGCTCGACCTGCTGGAGCAGTCCGGCCGGGCGCTGCAGGCGGCACACAACCGCGCGCTCGTGCATCGCGACATCAAGCCGGGAAACATCCTGATCACCCCGGCCGGCCAGGTGAAGATCACCGACTTCGGGATCGCCAAGGTCGCCTTCCAGGTGCCGATCACCAAGGGCGGCTTGGTGATGGGCACCGCCCAGTACCTGTCGCCGGAGCAGGCCGCCGGCCACCCCGCCGTCCCCGCTTCCGACATCTACGCGCTCGGCGTCGTCGCCTTCGAATGTCTGGCCGGGCAGCGCCCGTTCAACGGCGAGAACGCGGTAGCAGTGGCGATGGCGCAGGTCAACAACCCGCCGCCGCCGCTGCCACCGGACATCCCACCGCCGGTGACGGCACTGGTGATGCGGATGCTGGCCAAGGATCCGCGGCAACGCTTCGACGACGGCGCCTCGGTGGCGGCGGCCATCGCAGAGGTGCGGGCGGGTCGGGCGGTCGCGGCGCGCAGCGTTCATCTCGGCCCGGCCAGCAGCCCGGCGGCGGCCCGGGCAGCGCACGCCGCCGAGGCGGTGCATGAGGCGCAGCTCCGAACCGTCGGCGGTGACGCACCCGGCCGGCTGGTGGCCGGTCGGGCAACCGGGCAGCTGGTGGCGCAGCGCAGCGTCGCGGGCCGGCCGGTGCGGCACACGGGCCTGTCCTGGCTGATCGGGCTGCTGGTCCTGCTGCTGGCGCTACTGGCCGGCTGGTATCTGTCCCGCCTGGCAGCCGGCGGCAGCACCGGGGCAGGGACGGCGCCGTCGCCGCAACCGGCGACCGCAACCGTTACCACTTCGATGACCGCCTCGCTGGCCGATGTGGCTCCGACCGGTCCGGTGCAGCTGGGACAATGGGCAGCCGTGCCTGCCGCCGCCGGGACCGATCTGGCCGGCGGGACGACGGGGCAGGCGGCAGCTGGCGCAGTAACGGGCGAAGGACGGCGATGACGGGACAACTGTTCGGCGACCGCTATCAGGTCGGCGACACGCTCGGCTTCGGCGGCATGTCCGAGGTGCACAGGGGACGCGACCTGCGGCTGGGCCGGGATGTGGCGATCAAGGTGCTGCGCGCGGACCTGGCCCGTGATCCGGCATTCCAGGCCAGGTTCCGGCGGGAGGCGCAGAATGCCGCCTCGCTGAACCATCCGGCGATCGTCGCGGTCTACGACACCGGTGAAGCCGCACCCGCCGCCGCCGACGGCAGCAGGGTTCCGTACATCGTCATGGAGTACGTGGACGGTGAGACGCTCCGCGACCTGCTCAAGCGGGAGGGCCCGCTGGATCCGAAACGGGCGATGGAGATCGTCGCGGATGTCTGTGCGGCACTGGACTTCTCCCATCGGCACGGCATCGTGCACCGGGACATCAAGCCTGCCAACGTGATGCTCACCAGGGCCGGCGCGGTGAAGGTGATGGACTTCGGGATCGCCCGCGCGGTGGCCGACGGCCAGTCGTCGATGACGGCGACCGCGGCGGTGATCGGCACTGCCCAGTACCTCTCCCCGGAACAGGCCCGCGGCGAGTCGGTGGACGCCAGATCCGATGTCTACTCGACCGGTTGCGTGCTGTTCGAGCTGCTCACCGGGGCGCCGCCGTTCACCGGCGACTCACCGGTCGCGGTGGCCTACCAGCACGTCCGGGAAGATCCGAAGGCGCCGTCGGCGACCCGGCCGGGACTCCCCCGCGATCTGGATGCGATCGTCCTCAAGGCCCTCAACAAGAACCCGCTGAACCGATACCAGACCGCCGCCGAGATGCGGGCGGACCTGGTCAGATCGTTGTCCGGGCAGGCAGTGCTGGCTCCCCGGGTGATGGACGACGCCGAACGCACCGCGATCATGGGCTCCCGTCCCACCCCGCCGGCCGCTCACCAGGCCTCCGCACCGGCGGGCACTCCGCCGATCCTGGCGCCCCCGCAGCGGATCATGCCCGATCACCGCTGGGAGCCGGAGGACGAGCACAGCCGGGCCAAGAAGGTCTGGGGATACGTCGGCATCGGGGCCATCGTGCTGGCGTTGCTGGCCGGCGCGATCTTCCTGACGATCAAGTTCACCTCAGCGCCTCCGCCGACACCCGACGTCGCGGTGCCCGACCTGGGAAACAAGACTCAGGAACAGGCCGCTCAGCTGCTCAACGACGTGCGGCTCAAGCTGGGCGAGGTGACGAAGGTGCAATCCGGTGACGACCAGAAGGGTCGGGTGGTCTATCAGAATCCGTCCAAGGGCACTCCGCGCCAGCCCGGTAGCTCGGTGACCATCCAGATCGGGACCGGTATCACTCAGGTACCGGTTCCTGACCTGATGGACATGTCGGAGGCCGACGCCAAGGCCGCGGTGGACAAGGTGAACCTGCAGTTCACGGTGCAGCGGGTGAAGTCCACCGATGCGCAGAACGGAAAGGTGTTCAAACAGGACCCGCCGCCGGGTGGCTCGGTGAAGCCGGGAACCGTCGTCACCGTCCAGGTCGGCACCGGCCCCGCACAGACCACCGTCCCGGACGGCCTGGTGGGGATGCAGTTCGATGCGGCCAAGAAGACGCTCGAGGGCGCCGGGTTCCACGCGGTGCCGCGGGCGCAGGCGTCCACGCTGCCGGCGAACCAGGTGCTGGCGGTGATCGGGGCCAAGGCCGGGCAGAAGCTCAAGGAAGGCACCGTCATCACCCTTACGGTGTCCGACCAATCCCAGTTCCTGATGCCGGATCTCCAGAACCTGACCGCCGATCAGGCGGTGGAAAAGCTGCGCCAGGCGACCTGGACGGGCGACATCACCTCACTGGACAAGCAGCCCTTCGAGACCACGGATTTCACTCAGCTCGACAAGATCCAGGAGCAGAACCCTGCGCCCCAGCAACCCCTGTCCCGCATAGGGAAGCCGGTGGTGACGATCGGCACCATCAAGACCTTCGTGATGCCGCACCTGGTCGGTGAGCAGGAAGGCAACGCGCTGGCGGTACTGCGGGCGAACGGCTACCTGGTCGACACCGCGCTCACCATCGAGCTGCTCGACAACAACAACCCGGCTCTCACCGGCAGGGTGGTCAACCAGACCATTCCCGACAACATGCGGACGCCGATCAACCAGCCGATGACGATCCAGGTCCTGAAGCCACCACCACCGCCGCCGCCACCACCGTCGATCCCCCTGACGCAGTCGACCACTGCGCAGACCACTGCGCAGACCACTGCGCAGACCACCGCGCAGACCAGCACCGCGCCACCCACCAACCAGACCAGCTCGGCCCCGCCCACCACCCCCACCAGCAGCTCGGCGCCGCCCACCCAGTCCAGCACCTCGGCGCCGCCCACCCAGTCCAGCACCCGGTCCAGCAGCTCGGCGGCGCCCACCCAGTCCAGCACCCGGTCCAGCAGCTCCGCGCCGCCGTCCAGCAGCTCCTCGGCGCCGCCCGCTTCCTCGGCCGGACAGAGCGGCGCGAACCAAGCAGGAAGGGTGAAGGACAAGCGCCGCGGCCAGAACGGCGGTGGCTGACCCGGGGTGAATTGAAGCGGCGTTGACAGTTGCCAGCGTTGCCAGCGTTGCCAGCGTTGCCAGCGTTGCCAGCGTTGCCAGCGTTGCCAGCGTTGAGGGCCGCGACAGGCGGTCCAGGCCGGCTCGATGGGATCCACTCGATGGGATTCAACGGACCGGCTCAGCACACACTCAGGCGGTTCTCACGATCGACGCGCAGGTTGGAGTCATGACCGAGCACCCGACATCTCCCGACGGCGGCAACGCACCCGTCGGCGACGCGCATCCATCCTCACCCGACCGGTCCGCCGGTTCGTCGCCGAGCAACGGGCCTGGCTCGTTGTCCGCCCGGCCGCCGGGGCAGCATCTCCCGCCGGACCAGGACTGGTGGGCGCGGCCCAGCGGCGCCCTGTCCCGCCCCGGCTGGGTGACATCGAACCCAGAGACATCGCCGCACGGCGCAGCCGTGGGCGCAGAAGGGTCCGTGGGGGGGCATGGTCCCCGCATCACCGGCGCCGGTACCACCCCGCCGGCCGGCGGGCCGGATCCGTCCACCCAGGTGTTCGGGCCGGGCGGCTACCCAGGCCAGGCGTCGCAGCCGACCGACAGAACGTACGCCGACGGCGCGTACGGGCCGCCCGGCTTCCGGACTGCCGGTTACCCGGCGGCTGGATACGGCGCGGCGGAGCACGGCACGACCGCCTACGGTGCCGCGGGTTCCGGTGCTGTGAGTTATGCCGCCGCGGGTTATGGTGCCGCAGGTTCCGGTGGGGACCGCGGCGCTGGTTACGGCACCGCGACCGCCGCCGGGCCTCGCCCTTCCGGGCGCAGACGATCGACCGGTCTCATCGGCGGCGCCACCGTGCTGGCACTGGCGTCGGCGTTCGGCGCCGGATACCTCGGTTCACAGGTCGGGACGTCGCCGACCACAGCCGCCACCTCCGACAGCTCCGTTGTCCGGTCGTCGGTGTCCGCTCCGGCCGTCGCGCAGGTCATTCCGAGTAACGGCGTGCAGACGGTAGCCCAGTCGGTGTTGCCGTCGGTGGTGTCGGTGGTCGCGGTCAGCGGCCAGGGAGTCGCGGAGGGATCGGGCGTCATCCTGTCGGCTGACGGGAAGATCCTCACCAACAACCACGTGATCTCCGGCTCGCAACAGCTCACCGTACGACTCAACGACGGCACCACGGCCAGAGCGGACGTGGTGGGCGGCGACGCGACCGACGACCTCGCGGTGATCCAGGCAAAGGGGTTGTCCGGTCTGAAGCCGGCCACCATCGGCTCATCCGGCGGCCTGTCCGTCGGACAGGAAGTGGTCGCCATCGGCTCCCCACTCGGCCTGTCCTCGACGGTGACCAGCGGCATCGTCTCCGCCCTGAACCGGCCGGTCCGCACGGCCGACGCCCAGGGCCAGCAGAATCCCTACAACCAGAATCCCCAGCAGGGCCCGCAGGGCAACCAGGATCCGAACCAGACCATCCCCGCGGGGCAGGACACCGTTCTGAACGCCATCCAGACGGACGCCGCCATCAATCACGGCAACTCCGGCGGCGCGCTGGTCGATATGACCGGCAAGGTGATCGGCATCAACTCGGCGATCGCCTCGGCGTCCAGCGGCGACCCGAGCGGCAGTGGGGGCGGCAACATCGGCATCGGCTTCGCCATCCCGATCGATCAGGCGAAGCGGATCGCCGACGAGATCATCGCCAGCGGCTACGCCACTCACGCGGTCCTCGGGGCCACTGTCGGCAGTGCCTCCACCGCCGAGCAGGTGATGTCGTCCGGCGCCACCATTGCCTCCGTCACGTCCGGTGGAGCTGCCGAGAAGGCCGGCCTGCAGAAGGGTGATGTGGTGACCAAGGTCGGCAGCCAGCAGGTGGAGTCCTCGGACGCACTGGTCGCCGCGGTCAGGTCGCAAAAGCCCGGTGGCACGGTCGACATCACCTACGTCCGAGACAAGAAGGCGCACACCGTCTCGGTGACCCTCGGTTCGGCCAAGTCCCAGTAGTTCGCCCGACCGTCAGCCGGCGGCGACCCGCAACCGCTCCACCTCGGTGGCCAACGGCGGTACGAGGGTCGCCGCCGCGTCGTCGCCGCAGATCCTGAGCCAGTTTGCCAGCAGCTGGTGACCGCCCTGGGTGAGCACCGACTCGGGGTGGAACTGCACTCCCTCGATCGGGTACTCACGGTGCCGCAGCCCCATGATGACGCCGCGGCCCAGCTGCCCACAAGCAGGCTGGCCGTCGCCCGGGTGGCCATCGGAAGAATGGCCACCGCCCGCCGGGACGCCGTCCGGAGAAACGGTGCGGGCAGTAACGACCAGCTCGGCGGACACCGTGCCGTCGACGACGGCCAGCGAGTGGTAGCGGGTCCCGGTGACGGGATCGGGCAGACCTTCGAAAACTCCGCCGTTGTCGTGCCGCACCAACGACGTGCGGCCGTGCAGCAGCTCATCGGCCCGGTCGACCACCCCGCCGTACACCTCAGCGATCGCCTGATGCCCCAGGCACACCCCGAGAACAGGAATCCGCCCGGCCGCCCACCGAATCAACGGCTCGGAGATCCCGGCGTCGGCCGGGACACCTGGCCCGGGTGACAGCAGAATCCCTTGCACGTCAAGGGGTTCCACATCCTCGACGATGATCGCATCGTTGCGCCGGACGACGCAATCCGCGCCGAGTTGCTCCAGGTACTGGACCAGGTTGTAGACGAACGAGTCGTAGTTGTCGATGACGAGGATCCTGGCCACCTGCGCATCCTCCCATCCCGGCTGTCCGGTCCCGCCGGCGAGCTACCGCCCGCCCTGCCATCGACCGAACGATCGGCCCCTTCAAGACTTCAAGGGCGCCAACACTCTGGCCTACATAAAAGACAGCGCCACCGTCGGGCGGCCGGTCGCCCGTACGCAACCGCCCGAGTTGGGCACATATGCGCCACCGGCAACCCCTGCAGCGCCCGCAACCGCCCGAGTTGGGCACATCTACGCCACCAGCAACCCCACAGCGCCCGCAACCGCCCGAGTTGGGCACATCTACGCCACCAGCGACCCCTGCAGCACCCGTAACCGCCCGAGTTGGGCACATATGCGCCACCAGCGACTCCTGCAGCGCCCGCAACCGCCCAAGTTGGGCACATCCCCGCCCCCCAGCGACCCCTGCGGCACCCGTACCGCCCGACTCGGGCACATCCCCGCCAACAAGCGACGCCTGCACCACCCGGAACCGCCCAACTCGGGCACATACCCGCCACCAGCCGCTGCGGCGGGTCGCCTGTCAGCGGATCCCGTGCTGCGCCAAGGCCTTCGCATCAGGCCGTCGTAGCCCGGCAAGGTCACGTCGTCCAGAATCCGGACGGCGAATCCCAGCTGGTACCTCTGCACGTACTGCTGGAGCAGCTGCACCCCAGGCTGCCGGTCGAGCGCGGCGCGCATGATCGCCGGGTTGCCGATCGCAGTGATCACGAGCGGCGGCGAGTAGGTGCGGGGCTGCAGCAGCAGGGTGTTGCCAATGCAGCGAACGGCCGAGGTCATCAGCACCCGCTGGCCATGATCGTCATTGCTTCGGCGCCGCCGGCAGATCGCTACCACGGCGCCGGGCCACACGGCCGGTGGCCGCCGACAACCCGCTTGCTGCGCCCATCGCTTCCTCACCTCCACCACCAACCCACCACCAACGGTGGGTGGACGCCGGCAGCGCACCGCCGCGGCGACCGGATGTAGCGCCCGTTCCGGCCCGATGATGCTGGAGCAGGCTCCATGTTCAGTACGCTGGCGACGACAGGTCGGTTCTTCGACAGCGCGGTTCTACCGGAACCGGGTTGGCGACGCCGACCGTGCTGATCGTCATGAACGGCGCGGGTCGAAGAACGCACACTTTCTGCACGACTCTGGAGGAACGCGGTGCCCAAGTCCAAGGTGCGCAAGAAGCCGAGCACGGTGACCGCCGGGCGAGCGGCGTCGCAGACATCGGCATCAGCATCGGCGTCGGCATCCGCGGCGAGGGTCAAGGTCGCCGGACCGTCCAGCCCCGTCTACATCGGTGTGATGATCGGCCTGATGGTGCTCGGCCTGCTCTGGCTGGTCGTCAACTACCTGTGGGGCCAGCCCGGACCCAACGGCACCGGCGGAATTCCGGTCATGCGTGACCTGGGAAGTTGGAACTTCGCGATCGGTTTCGCCCTGATGATCGCCGGCCTGCTGATGACGATGAGGTGGCGCTGAGCTGGCCCACTCAGGTCGCTGTTGCGACCCGCGGCAGCCGTGGCCACATTGGCGGCACCGCGATGCCCATCGGACACGGGGGCGTCGAGCGCCGAGCCATCGCAATCCGCCGGCTACGCGCCAGGCGGCATCGGATGTTCAGCCGTTGTGCGCACTCAGGCCACCGGCCGGACACCGAACGACACCCTTGTCATTATCCCCATTGTGGACAACTCCGGTGGATGGATCGTTCTTGGCACTCTGCCGCGGGCCAGACCGCCTCGACCATTTGCGGACGCCTCGATCATTTGCGGACGCCGACCATTTGCGACGCCCCGATCATTTGCGACACTCCGACCACTGCGACACTCCGACCATTGCCACACTCCGACCCTTGCGACAGTCCGACGCGGTCCTGCGCCCAAGACTCAAGCCCTGCCGGCGCAACGAGCAATCCTCCGACGCGGACGACTGTTCCAAGAGGCTCAACCCCGCTGCTCTACCTGGGAACCTCCGACTCGGTGCTGGCACCACACCCATCCCCCGCGGCGCCAGTTGCGAACCTTCCGCGCGAACCTTCCGCGCGATCCTTCCGCGCGATCCTTCCGCGGGGTTCTGCCGCCAGATCCGGGGCGGAGCTGACGTGAGACCCCGCAGCTGGGGATTTCCCCCGTGGGTACCCGGGATCGGCGCGGCATTGGCCGGCGGCGGACTTGTCTGGGCGCTGCTGTCCAGCCCCGGCCAGGACCACCTGGTGGCCATTGTGCTAACTGTCGGGGGCCTGTCCGCCACGATCGCCGGCTGGCGGATGCGCGATCGCCTGATCGCCGACACCACCGGCCTGACGGTGCGCTCGATCTTGTTCGCCCGGCAGCTCCCGTGGTCCGACATCGAGTCGGTGACCACCACGTCCCACCGGCGCCTCGGCTCCACCTCGACACTGCTCGAGATCAATCTGCATGACGAATCGATGCTGGCCTTCAGCGCCATCGAGCTCGGAGCCAAGAGCGATGACGTCGCCGCGATCCTGCGCGGTCTGCACGCCGACGCCCAACGCTGACCCGCCGCGGCGCTGTCATCTTCGCCCCCGCTGCCACCGGCGGGCGGCGGCGTCAGTCGGGAGCGTTCACGCTCGTTGCCGGGCCAGAAGTGGGTGAACATCAGCCGGCCGCCGCCCGGCAGCCGTGGCCAACGCCAGCGCGCGCGGCCGTCATCAGCTTGTCCAGCGATGCTTGAACCGGCAGGCACCCCGGGCTGTTGCCGGCACCGGCCCACCGGCATGCTGACCTGGCATGAGATGCTGGTCGAACTGCTGCACCGGCCCGTCGAGGTTCTCCCGGTCGCTCCGCCAGCGGCTCCAGCACCGCTGACGGTCCAGGAACAGCACCCGAGGCACAGTCGCAGCAAGGCCCGCTTGCTGCGGCACCCGGATGTTCAACCGTTGTGCGCATTCCGGCCACCGGCCAGACACCGAACGACACCTTTGTCATTTATCCCCATTGTGGACAACCCCGGTGGATGGATCGTTCTTCGGCGCTCTGCCGGCCGGCCATCCACCCCGCGACCAACCGCACTCCGGCGGCAAGGTCCGCTGCCAACCACGTCGGCGAGGTGCGCCGAGTTCGGGCGCCGCCGGTGAGGCCGTCACAATGAGCGTCAGTTGCGCAGCTTCGCCCGCAACGCGGCCGAGTCATCACGCGTCCAGCCGATGTCCATGAGCATCTGCTCGGCGTCGCCGTACTCGGCGTTCGCATGATCGATGAACGCCCGCATGGTCTCCGGGCGGGTCCGATGCGAGTCCACCGGGCGGTCCCGCAGATTGTCGGCGTAGGTGTGCGATGCGAGCAGCCGCCGGATGATCTGCTCCACCCGATCGCTGCTGGCGGCGTAGTCGGCGATCACGGCATCCGGTTCGGCGCCGGCCACCAGCAACGCCAGCGCGACGACGGTGCCGGTGCGGTCCTTGCCGGCCGCGCAGTGCACCAAGGCAGCGCCGTCCGCAGCAGCGATCGCCCGCAACGCGGCCAGCACCGAATCCGGGCGATCGGTCAAGTAGGACAGGTAGAACGAGGTGTCCGGAATGTGGTGCGCCGCAGAGGGTTGCAGCCCGACCCAGGGAAGCGCAGCCGCCGACAGGGGCGCCGGGGCCGAGTTCCATTCGACTTCCACCGGCTCCGGGCCCACCCCGGGCGCCGACCGTTCGGGCTCCGCCTCCTCGCCCATCACCTCGCGGAACAGCGAGTGGTGATGGACGGTGATGCCGTCTTCCCTGGTGATCGGGCCGGGACCTTCGCTGTCGGCTTCCACGTCCGACCGTAGATCGATGACGTCGGTGAGTCCCCGCGCCCGCAATTCCGCGATGTCCTGCGTCGTCAGCGTCTGCAGATTGTCCGATCGCAATAGCCGTCCGGTGGCGATGGTGCCGCCGTCAACGGTCGGCATTCCGCCGACGTCCCGCAAGTTGGCAAGGCCTTCGAGATCGATCCAGTTCGGCATATCCGAAGGGTAGCCAGCGGGTTCAGCACTCGGCCCGTCGAGTACCGCTCAGAAGCTGGTCACCAGATCGCCGAGCACATCGCTGATCGTGGTCGGGTCGGTGGCGTCGTAATAGTGGGCGCCGGTGCTCTTCGCGATGCCCTTCAACGCCTCGGTGTCCGCGTCGCTGCCGAAGGCCAGGGTGAACACCAACACCGGCGATTTGTGATGCAACGCCTCGAGATGTTCGGTCATGGTCGCCGCCGTCTCGTCCGCGCTGGTGTCGTTGCGGCCATCCGACAACAGCACGACGGCGTTGATCATGTCCGGGTTGTAGCCGGCGGCCACCTCGGCTGAGAACTTGTCGACGGCGTCGTACAGCGGTGTCTGCGACACGGTGTCCAGGTTCGCCAAGGCGGTGGTGAAGGTGCCGCGAGAGGCGTTCAGTGGGGCGATCGGCGCCACCGTTCCGGGGGTGATGCCTGCACCTTGGAGGTTCGAGAAGCCCGCCAGCCCGACCTGGTCGTCCGGTGCGAAATATCCCAGTGACTTGCCGACGGCCTCCTTGGCCGCGTCCAGTTTGGAGACGCCTGTCGCGACTGGGCCGGACATCGAACTGCTGACGTCCATCAGGAACAGCACCCTTGCCCGTTTCCGCACGTCGGGGAAGCTCTTCTGCACGGCGGTGACGATATCTCCGGCCGGGTCGGCAACAGAGCTGACGGTCGGTGCAAAGCCACCGGCAGCCGAAGGGCCGGGCGCAGCTATCCCACCGATGTCGCGAAATCCGTTGGCACGCACCAAGTCCTGGCTCTGCTTGGTGAGCAGGAACCGGGTGAAGTCGGCGGCGGCGGCCTGTTGATCCGCGCTCAGCCACGTCCCGTTGAGCACAGCGGCGACATCGTTGGCCTGATATACCCCGTCGGTCGGGTAGATCGGCACCAGCTTCTGCTTAGGCGGTGTGCGCGCCTCGACGGTGATTCCGTCATTGCTGGACAGCCCGCGGTTGTAGTCCCAGACGGACTTCTCGTCGACCACGACGGCGGACAGGAACTCGGCTACCGAACCCGCGTCCTCTGCCTGCCTGGCATGCCACAGGAAGTGCTCTGGCGTGGCCATGTAGTGACTGGTGGCCAGCTCGTCCTTCTTGACCGCCGCTGCGGTCGACCGTTCGGTGAAGTCGGCCGGGACCACCGGGCCCGCCACGCCATCGGCCGAACCGTACTCGGCGAGCATCCCGAAGATGCCAGAGGTCGCGACCAGCGGACTGGTCTTACCGAACCGGAACGTGCCCCACTCCGGATGGCCGGCCTTCGCCCAGGCATCGCGATCGGCTGCGGTGTCGAAGACCTGACGCCAGGTCGGCGGCTTGTCCTGCCAGCCGATCGCAGCCGCCATGTTCTGTGGCATGGCGACCAGGACAGCGCTGCGAGCGAAGATCGTTCCGGTCGACGGGACCACCGTCGCGCCCGGACCGCCGGCAGCCCGGGCGGTGGCGAGCCAGGCGGGCGAATCCGGCAGCCACAGCACCGGCCGCTGATCGGCCTTCAGCTTGGCGAATCCGGAAGCAGCGGCGGCCGCCGCCACCCCGGTCCGCTGCGCAGTCAGCGTGGTCTGCACGCAATGGCCGTTGATCGAGCGGGGCGCGGCGGTGTACGCGGCCGCCGCCGCCCGCGCCAGGTTCTGGTTCTCCAGCGAGGACACCATGCCCAGCGCGATGCAGGGCGCGGCGCCCGGAACCTTGGCCGGGGTGTCGTCCGGATAGTTCGCGACCTTCGGTGCAGCCGTAGTGGTGCGGGCCGAGGCATTCGTCAATGACGACTGGCTGGCCGGTGGCGGCATCACCGTCGCTGTCGGGGTGCCCGGCCGGCCCAAGGTGGATTGACTTGTCGGGCCGTCCTGGGTGCTCGACGCGGCGGGCGGAGACTCCACGACCGATGTTGCCGCTGCCGGGACCGATGTTGCCGCTTCCGGCGCTGACGTCGCGGGCCGCGCGGCAACAGACGAACCGGAGTACGGCGAGCCGTCCGCCGCAGACCCGGCAGAGGTGGTCGTCGGCGAGCCGGGCGAGCCGGCGTCCACGATCCGATTCGACGAAGAGTTGGCGACGATCCGAATGACCCCGGCGACCACCGCAGCAATGACGAGCACAGCGCCGACGACCCAGACCCAGGCCGGCCGGCGCCGACGCCCGGACTCCCCCGATGGTTGCTTTGCGTGACGGCCGGTCATCCGATGCGCCCCTTTTCACACGTCCGGACCACTGTGTCCGGTCAGCCCACTATCGCATAAAATCGCTGAGAGGGGTCGGGTGCACGGCACAATGATGTCCGCGAACCGCACCCGCGGCATCGCACTACGTCACCGGGCGGGACCGACCACGCACGGTTCACTCGTTTGGAGTAACGTCGTCTCCAGGGCGCCGGTCAGCGATGACCGTGCAGTATGCACCGGCACCCTTCGTCAGCGAATGACCGTGCAGTACACGCCGGCACCTTGGCTGCCATCCTGGGTGTAGAAGCACCGCTGATCAGGCAGCGAGTGAGCCTTGACGACGATCGCCGCCGCGCAGACGAGCAGCAACCCCACCGCCGCGCCGATCTGGATCTGCAGGCGCCTCGCCGGCGCCGGCAGCACCATCGCCGCCCCGATCAGCGCGCCCGCGGCCAGCCCGCCGAGATGTGCCTGCCAGGAGATGCCGGGGACCTGGAAGGTGATGAACAGGTTGATCACCAGCACGAACCCGAGCTGTCTCAGGTCCGCCTTCAGGCGTTTGAACGTCACCACCAGGGCGCCCATCAATCCGAAGATGGCGCCGGATGCTCCGACCGACAGCGAGGCCGGATCGGAGAACAGCATCACCGCCGTGGACCCGCCCAACAACGACACCAGATAGACGACCAGGAATCTCCAGCGGCCGATCAGCCTTTCCAGCGGCGGCCCGAGGAAGTACAGCGACACCATGTTCGCGAGGATGTGGACGACGCCGAGGTGCAGGAACCCGCTGGACAACACCCGCCAGTACTCGCCCTGGCCGACCTGCACCGGGACCAGTGAACCGCCGAAGTACACACTCGACGGATCCAGGTTCTGCAGCGAGCCGGCCTGTATCGCCGTGACGATGTAGACGATCACGTTGATGCCGATCAGCACGGTGGCGACCAGCGGCGGAACGCCAAGTGGCGCACCGGAAACGGTCCGCTGCTGGGTCCGGCCGACGGCGGCCCTGCCCTCGGCGACGCACTGCCGGCACTGCTGCCCGACGCTGGCCGGCGTCAGGCATTCCGGGCAGGCCGGGCGTCCGCATCGGCTGCACATCAGCCCGGTAGGGCGGTCGGGATGCCAGCTGCAGAACGCCTGTGACGGGGCCGGCCCACCCATCGGTGCCCCCGACCCCGGCCGGTCCCTCGGACCGTCGCCCGGTGGTTGCGTCACACTCGCCGTGCCCTCCGCCGCTGCCCGGCTACTGGACAGCCGGCTTGTCGCCCTCGATGGTGATCGAGTTGATCACCACGTCGTCGCCGGGCCTGTCGAAGCGGTCGACGGGGGCGCTGCCGATGTCGTCGACCACCTTCCGGCTCTCCGGGTCGGTCACCTCGCCGAAGATGGTGTGCTTGAAGTTCAGGTGCGGGGTCTTGCCGAGGGTGATGAAGAACTGGGAGCCGTTGGTGCCCGGCCCGGAGTTCGCCATCGCCAGCAGGTAGGGCTTGCTGAAGGACAGCTCCGGGTGGAACTCGTCGGCGAACTCGTAGCCTGGGCCGCCGCGGCCGGTGCCGGTCGGATCCCCGCCCTGGATCATGAAGCCGTCGATCACCCGGTGGAAGATCGCGCCGTCGTAGTAGGGCCCCGACGAGCCTCCGCGGGCGTTCTTCGCGGAGTAGGTCCGGGTGCCTTCGGCCAGGCCGACGAAGTTCGCCACCGTCTTGGGGGCGTGATCGGGCAACAGGTCGATCCTGATGTCGCCGCGGTTGGTGTGCAGGGTTGCCGTCACAGTGGTCACCTGCGCGATCCTGCCAGATCTGCTGCCGCTGCAACGCCGCTCGGCCCGGGCACCGTCGCAGGCGCGGTCGTCGGCTTGGGCCGCTTGCCCTTCGAACCGCGCCGGTAGGCTCGGAGATCGGCCGGGACCACCGGGTCCGCGGCCGGGCGGGAGGTACACGACAGATGGTGTCCACCCAGCGCCGCAACACCACCCAACGCGCCGCCATCCTGCAGGTGCTGACCGGCACCGACGAGTTCATCTCGGCGCAGGATCTACACGCCGCACTGCGCACCCAGGGATCTGGCATCGGACTGGCCACCGTCTACCGGGCGCTGCAGGAAATGGCAGGGCAAGGCGACCTGGACACCGTCCGCAAGGACTCGGGCGAGGTGCTCTACCGGCAGTGCGGAGACCTGGACCACCATCACCATCTGGTCTGCCGATCCTGCGGCCGGACCGAAGAGGTGGAAGCCCCTGGCGTGGAACGCTGGGCCCGGGCGGTGGCCGTCGAACACGGCTTCGTCGACCTGAACCATGAGGTCGAGTTGTTCGGCCTGTGCCCGCAGTGCGCCGCCGGCCGGGTGGGTTGATCACCCGACCTGAGGGTCCGGCGCCACTAGGCTCGGCTTCATGCGCACCGTGCTCCGCTGCATCGGTCCCCCGCTGGCGGCCGCCGCGGCCGTGATCATGGGATCCGGCGCCGCCGCCGTGGCCGCCGACCGGCACGGGTCGTCGGCAAGATCCGGTGACCGGCACATCGGCGACGGCGTCCCGAGCCTTGATCGCCGCCGGCACCATCTTCGACAACGCCTCCGCCCTGGATCCCTCGGAAGTACGGCAGATCAACGCGGCGATCAAGGAACTGCCGAGTTCGGCGAAGGTGATCGTGGTGACCGCCAGAGTCGGCACCGGTGAACTGGTCGACTACCTCAAGAACAAGATGGGCAGCAAGGTCGGCTGGGACGGCTCGACGTTCTCCCGCGACACCGTCGTGGTGGCGGTGGCCACCGATATCCGGCAGATGGACATCTACTACGGCTCGGACCTGGCCGGCACGTTGAATCGGGCACAGGACCAGATCTTCTCCGCAATGGGTGCGAAGTTCAGGGATGCCAACTGGAGCGGTGGCCTGGTCGCCGGCATCACCACGATCGGGCAGGCGCTGGCAGGCACCCTGCCCGCTGCCGACCGGGGCAATGACTACCAGGGCGAGACCAAGAAGAGGTCGAACGCCGGCTGGTGGGTGGCCGCCGGATTCGGCGTTGCGGGCCTGGGCTACGCCGGCGGCAAGAACCTGCTGCGCAACCGCCGGCAGAAGCAGACCGAGGCGGCGGAGAAGGCCCGGCTGGGCAGACTTTCCGGAGAGAACCTCAACCGGGTCGCAGAACTACGCGCTCGGCTCGATCAGGACCAGTTGCTGGTGCCGTCGATCCCGGACAGCGCGCTGCAGGATCAGCTCGAGATGGACCTCAAAGCCGCTGACGCCGACCTGAACACCGCGGGCATCCAGGCATCCCCGGAGCAGGGCGCGAAGGAACTGGAAAAGGTGTCAGCCGCCGTCGAGTCACTCGACCGGCGGGTGGCGTTGCTGCGAAAGGCCATCGGGTGGGAGCTGGCCTGGGCCGATGAGGTGCAGCAGACCCGGGACAGGTCCACAGAGCTCGGCCGGCTGACGGCCCAGATCATGGCGTTCCGGGCGGCGTCGCCGGCCGCGCCGGACTTCAGCGCGACGCTGAACACCCTGGAAGCCGATGTCCGGGAAGGCCGCAAGAGCATCGAGGTCGGCCTCGGCGAGCTGATGACGATCGCCCGCGACGTCAACGGGCGCGCCTACCAGGCCGAGCAACAGCTGTCCTCGCTGAGGGAAGCCCAAGACGCCGACGAGAGACGGAAGGTGCGGCTGCAGCGGGAGACGGAGGCGCAGACCTACCAGCAGGATTCCTTCCGTGGTGGCGGCGGCGGCTGGTTGGGCTACTGGATCGGTAGTTCGATGAACCGGCGCGGCGGAGGCTGGGGTGGCGGCCGGGGCAGGGGTGGCGGAGGCTGGGGCGGAGGCTGGGGCGGCGGAGGCTGGGGCGGCGGCAGCAGGTCGAGCGGTTCACGAGGTAGCGGATCGGGCTGGAGCAGGGGTGGCGGTGGATCGTTCAGCAGAGGCGGCGGCAGCGGCGGTGGATCCCGCGGCTTCTGATCCGGCCGGACCAGCCGACGGCAAGTGGGTGATCCATGCGGTCCGACGATGACGACGCCCGTCTCGATCAGCTGGTGGAGCTGATCGTCGAGCTGGCATCGGGGAACCTGTCGGCCCGTCTCGAGCCGTCCGGGCAACGGGACCAGATCGACGCCGTGATCAGCGGGATCAATCTGCTCGCCGAGGAACTGCAAGATGTCTACGGCGACCTCGAGGCGCGGGTCGACGACCGCACCCGGATGCTGCGCCAGGCGCAGGCGGAACTGGAACGGCTGGCGCTGCGGGACCCGCTCACCGGCCTGGCCAACCGGTCACTGCTGGGTGACCGCATCGCCCAGGCCGTCGCCTGGACGGGGCAGGAGATGAGTCCGCCCGCCGTCATGCTGCTCGATCTGGACGGCTTCAAGACGATCAACGACAGCCTGGGCCACACCGTGGGTGATGCCGTGCTGGTCGAGGTTGCCCGCCGGTTGACCAGCGTGGTCAGGACGACCGACACGGTGGCCCGGCTCGGCGGGGACGAGTTCGCGATCGTGATGCCGGACGCCACCGCCGAGCAGGCCGAGCGGGTGGCGGCGGCGGCTCTGGAGATCCTCAAGGAGCCGCTGCCGGTTCACGGCCGGTCTGTGTGGGTCCTGGCCAGCATCGGTATCCGGTTGGCCGAGCACGGCGAGACTGCCGACACCCTGCTCAGGGACGCCGACACCGCGATGTACGTGGCCAAGACCAACGGTCGCGGCCGGGCCACCGTGTACCGGCCGTCCATGCACCATGCCGTGCAACGGCGGCTGCGGGTGGTAGCCGAGCTGGGCAACGCCATCCACAACGGCCAGCTCCGGTTGACCTATCAGCCGATCGTCGAGCTGACGTCGGAGCGGATCTGCGGGGTGGAGGCGCTGGTGCGCTGGCACCATCCGCATCGCGGCCTGATCATGCCGGAGGAGTTCATCCCGGTCGCCGAGGACTCCGGCCTGATCGTCGACCTCGGCCATTGGATGACCGATTCGGCGGTCGGTCAGCTCGCCGTCTGGGAACCATTGCTGACCAAGAACAAGGGCTTCCGGGTGCACATGAACATCTCGCCGGTGGAGCTGCGGCGGCCGGGACTGTCGGAGTACCTGCGGGAGATCCTGGACAAGCACGGAGTGTCGCCGAACCGGGTCGCGCTGGAGATCTCGGAGACGGCGCTGATGAGCGAGGACGTCGGCGGGCTGGAGGCGCTCCGCGGGCTGGAGGCGCTCGGGGCCAGCCTGGAGATCGACGACTTCGGCACCGGCTACTCGTCCATCGCCTACCTGCGCCGGCTGCCGATCGACACCGTGAAGGTGGATCGTTCGCTGATCGTCAGTATCGTCGACGACATCGATCAGCGACGTTTCGTCGGGGCGGTGCTGAAGTTGATCGAGTCCGTCGGGCTCTCCGCGGTGGTCGAGGGCATAGAGACAGCGGAGCAGGCGAACCTGTTGCGGGACTTGGGCTGCACGCACGCCCAGGGGTATTTCTTCGGCGTTCCGATGCCCGCCGACCAGATCACCGAGCGGCTCGAGCTGCAGGCGCGCCGGTAGCTCGCGGCCGATCGCGGCCCCCGACACGGGAGGAACGAATGGCCGACTCCGTTCTCTGGTTCCGGCGCGACCTGCGGCTCGGTGACCACCCGGCGCTGGCCGCGGCGGCGGCGGCAGGCGGAGCGGTGCTGCCGCTGTTCGTGCTGGACCCGAAGCTGCTGGCGTCCGCCGGTGATGTTCGCCGGAACCGGTTGCTGGCCTCGCTGCACGATCTGCATCGGGCGACCGACGGCGCGCTGGTGGTCCGCACCGGCGACCCGGCCGAGGTGGTGCCGGCCGTCGCGCGGGAGCTGCCAGGGGCGTCGGTGCACGTCACCGGCGAGCCCTTCCCGTACGGCCGGCGGCGGGATGACAGAGTGCGAAAGGCGCTGCGGAATAAGGATATCGATTGGCTGGCAACCGGGACGCCTTATGCGGTGGGACCTGGTCGGGTAGTGAAAGCAGACGGCACCCCGTACCGGGTGTTCACCCCGTTCTGCCGAGCCTGGCAGGATCGAGGTTGGCACAGCCCGTCGGGCCGACCGACCGACTTGCGCTGGGCGGCTCGGATCGACTCCGAGGAACTTCCTGCGGTGCACGAGGATCCACGAGCCGGCGAGCAGGCGGCGCTGCGCCGTTGGGCGGAGTTCCGGGACGATGATCTCGCCCGCTACGACGCAGAGCGGGAGCGGCCCGACCTGCACAGCACCAGCCGGATGTCCGAGCACCTGAAATACGGCGAGATCCATCCCCGCACCCTGCTGGCGGACCTGTCCGGCCGCCGCGGCGTGGCTGTGCAGCGGTTCGTCACCGAGCTGTGTTGGCGGGAGTTCTACGCGGATGTCTTGTGGCACAACCCGCAATCCGCTTGGAACGACCTGCACGAGTTGCCAATGGGTTATCACTCCCCCGCCGAGTCCTTCGACCACTGGCAGCGCGGCGAGACCGGCTTTCCGATGGTCGACGCCGGGATGCGGCAGCTGGCCGGGGAGGGTTGGATGCACAACCGGCTGCGGATGATCACCGCCAGCTTCCTTGTCAAGCACCTGCACGTCTGGTGGGCGCACGGCGCCCGGCACTTCCTGACCCTGTTGCGGGACGGTGATCTCGCCTCCAACAACCACGGCTGGCAGTGGGTGGCTGGCACCGGCACCGACGCGGCGCCGTACTTCCGGATCTTCAATCCGGTCAGTCAGGGAATCAAGTTCGACCCGAACGGCGACTATGTGCGCCGTTGGATCCCGGAACTGGCGCAGCTCGGTGGCAGCGCAGCCCACCAGCCGTGGAATCACAGTGACGGGTACGCCAACAACTATCCCGAACGGATCATCGATCTGGGCACCGAACGGGCAAGGGCCCTGGACCGCTACTCGGCCGCGCGGGCCTGATCCGTCCGTCGATCCGCGGGGGCCGGGCGGATGGACCACCGGCAGGTTCTGCGATAGCCACTCCGCCTGCCGTGTGCTGTCTGCGGCGTAAGTGCGGTAACCGCGCGCCGCCAATGCCTACTTCCAGCGGAAGTGCACGAACACCCGCCCGAAGTTTTCCGAGTCCTTCTCCACCCGGTGGTAGATCGCCTTGATGTCCTTGCGGTCCAGGAACTTCAGTACGTGTTTCTTCAGCGCTCCGGAGCCTTTGCCGGGGATGATCTCCACCAGCGGCGCCTTCTTGGCGATGGCCTCGTCGATGATGTCGCGGAGAGCCCGGTCGATCGACTCGCCGTCGCGATAGATGTCGTGCAGATCCAGCTTGAGCTTCATCCGCGTTTCCTCATTGTCGGAACGGTGAAGGATCACCGGCGCCGACCCGGACGATGTCCGGGGCACCGTCGGAGTAGTCGACCACCGTTGTCGGCTCCAGGCCGCACTCGCCGGAGTCGATGACTGCGTCCACCTGGCGATCGAGCTCCTCCTTGATCTGCCAGCCGTTCGTCGGCGGATCGGCCTGGCCGGGGAGCAGCAGGGTGCTGGTGAGCATCGGCTCGCCGAGTTCGGCGAGCAGTGCCTGAACGACCGGGTGGTCGGGAATGCGGGCGCCGACCGTCTTCTTCTTGGGGTGCAGCATCTTTCGCGGCACTTCGGCCGTCGCCGGCAGGATGAACGTGTAGCTGCCGGGAGTGGATGCCCGCACGGCCCTGAACACCGCGTTGTCCAGGTGGACGAATTGTCCGAGCTGCGCGAAGTCCTTGCACATCAAGGTGAAATGATGCTTGTCGTCCAGTCGCCGGATGGCTGCGATCCGGTCCTTGGCGGCGGCATTGCCGAGCTGGGCGCCGAGTGCGTAGCAGGAGTCGGTGGGATAGGCGATCAGACCACCGGCACGGATCAGGTCGACCGCCTGTTTGATCGCCCGCGGTTGCGGGTTCGCCGGGTGCACGTCGAAAAAGCGGGCCACCCGCGAACACTATTCGACCTTGCCGACACCGAGCGAGCGGCATCGAAATCACCGGGGCAGCGAACCAGCCGATCCCGCCCTGGCGCGGAGCCGCTCAGCGTCAGGCGGCGCTCTGGCCGCCCGCTTCCACGCCCGGTCGGTCGTTCCCGCTCACGGCGGCCGGCGCCGGCCGGGTGTCCAGTGCGCTGACCGGCCCCCCGGCCAGGTTCAGCGTCCAACTGCCGCCCGGCAGCGGGGCCAGATCCCGGCGGCCGAGCAGCGCAGCAGCCCAACCGACCGTCACCCTGACCCTGCGCCCCCAGGTCGGCACCACCAACAGGTGATAACAGCGGTGCAGAAGCCAGGCGGTGATCCCGCGCATCGGGATGCCGTAGATCCTGGCCACCCCGCGGTGCAAACCCATACTCGCCACCGTCCCAGCGTCCCGGTGCCGGTAGCTGTCCATCGGTCTGCTCCGCAGCGTCGCGATCAGGTTGCGGGCCAACCGGTTCGCTTGTCGGACCGCGTGCTGTGCCGTAGGTCCGCACAATGGCGTCGTCCTGCGGTTGTCACCGAGCTTCGCCGCGGTGGCCAGATCCGGGACTGCCGCGCCGTCACCCGCGGACCACAGTCCCGGCGCCCCCTGCACCTGGAGAAAGGCATTGCATTGCAAGCGTCCTCGGGCATCGACCGGTAATCCCAGGGTCGCCAGCACCGGGTTTCCCCTCACCCCGGCCGTCCAGACGAGGGTGTCGGCTGCGAACTGCTCGCCGTCGGACAGCGTCACCACACCGTCCGCCACCGAGGTCACCTGAGTTTGCAGCCGCACGTTGATGCCGGACCTGCAGAGTCGGCGCCGGGTGTACTCGCCGAGTCGGGGTGGCAGTTCCGGCATGATCTCGCCGTCTGCCTCGATCAGCTCCCACCGCAGGTCACGCGCTCTCAGGTTGCGGTAGCGACGGACCGCCGCCCGCGCCATGTCCTGCAGCTCGGCGACCGCCTCCACCCCCGAGTAGCCGCCGCCGATCACCACGAAGGTCAGCGCCCGGCGGAATGTCGGCAGATCGTCGGTATCCGCGGCCAGCGCGATCCGCGCCAGCACCCGGTCGCGCAGATACGCCGCATCGGCAACAGTGCTGAAGCCGACGGCGATTTCGGCCAGACCGGGTGTCGGCCGGGTTCGAGGGACGGAACCGGGCGCCATCACCAGCTGGTCGTACTCCTCGAGGTGGCTGGCACCATTCGGCAGCCTCACGGTCAGCCTGCGGGCCACCCGGTCCACGCCCGTGACCCGACCGGTGACCACCCGGGTGCGCTTGAGTACCTGCACGAGCGGAATCGCCACGTGCCGGGGCTCGACAGAGCCGCCGGCCACTTCGGCCAGGAACGGCTGATAGGTCATCGTCCCGGTCGAGTCGATCAGCGTCACGTCGGCTTCCCCGATGCGCAAGCTGCGGCTGAGCCTGCGGGCAACGGTGTATCCGACGAAACCGCCGCCGACGATGACGATCCGGGTCCGGGTGTGCACGAACTGCTGCGTCATGAATCCTCTCCTCGTGCCGTCGGCGGTACGTTCCGCCGCTGCCCACCACGCTCGTCCCGGCACCGGGACCGGGACATCGCCCGCCGGTATGGTGCCGGCGGGCCGCCCGGATGATCGGGGCGGCCGGCCGGGTCGCCGGTAAGCCCCGCCAGGAGCACCGCGGGGATACCTGCGGATGACGGCCCGCGCGCCGAGTCGCTCTAGAGTCGTCGGGTGATCGCAGCGACCCACCGCGTCCAGGTTGTGGTCGACGCCTGGTTCCGCGATCAGCCGCTGGTGGTCGACGCGGCGCTGGCGGTGCTGCTGGCCGCCACCGCCGGCAGCGTCTCGGTTCTGTCGGTGCTCGCCGACGCGCCCGCCGATGGATTCCTGGTACTGACGCTGGTCGCCTTCACCGTCATGCATGCCGCGGTGACGGCGCGACGCCGGTGGCCGGTCATGGCGTTCGCGGCGACAGCGGCCGGCGAGGCGGCGTTGGCGTTGGTGCCGCTGCAGTCGGGCAGTGTCGGCACCGCCTATCCGGTGACGTTGCTGCCCTCCGGTCTGGCCTATCTGGTGTGCGCCTACTCGGTCAGCGCGGCCGGACCCGCGCCGTGGCCCCGGATCTCGCTGCTGGTCGGGGCGGTCGGGGCGGCCGCTGTGACGCTGAGGTTCGTCACCGCACCGGGATTCGACGAGACCGCACCCGGCGGGCTGGTCGGTGGGACCCTGTTCGTGTTCTCGGCACTGCTGGCGACGGTGGTCGCCACCTGGGCATTGGGCGTCTACCGCCGGTGGCGGCAGTCCCAGCTGGAGGCGCTGGCCGAGCGGGCAACCCGCGCCGAGCAGGACCGCGTGCAGCAGGTCCGGCAGGCCGCAGTCGACGAACGGGCCCGGATCGCCAGGGAGATGCACGATGTGGTGGCGCACTCGCTGTCGGTGATGGTGCGACAGGCCGAGGGTGGCCGCTTCGTCGCCTCCGCCGACGGGCGCCGCGCCGAGCAAGTGCTGCAGACCATCGCCGACACCGGTCGGGAAGCGTTGCACGACATGCGGTCGTTGCTCGGGGTGTTGCGCGCCGATCAGCCGACGGACGGCTCTGAGCCGCAGCCGACGATCGAGAACATCGAGCAGATGATCGACCGCCTGCGGGAGTCAGGCTTGGCGGTCTGGCTGCAGGTCACCGGAACGCCGCGAGGCTTGGACAGGGCGGCGCACCTTGCTGCCTATAGATTGGTGCAGGAGTCACTGACGAACGTGGTGAAGCATGCCGGACCCGGTGCCCGCGCGCAGGTGGACATCCACTGGGGCGCAACGGATCTCACTCTGGATGTCACCGACACCGGTCAACCGCCGCCGCCCACCGTCGGCTCGCAGGGTGCCGGCCGCGGCCACGTCGGCATGGCCGAGCGATTGGAGTTGCTGGGCGGCTCGCTGCACACCGGTCCGGCCACCGACGGCGGATACCGGGTGGTGGGCCGCATCCCGCTCGGCGAGCGGGAGCGGGCGAGCACAGCCGGTGCGTGGCGGCCATCACCATGACGGCCGGGAATCTGGCCGCCGACGCGATCCGGGTGGTGCTGGTCGACGACCAGGAGCTGGTGCGCACCGGCTTGGCGATGGTGGTGGACAGCCAGCCGGACATGCGGGTGGTCGGCCAGGCCGGCGACGGCGCTGCAGCCTTGCAGCTGCTGGCCTCGACCCGATGTGACCTGGTGCTGATGGACATCAGGATGCCGCGGATGGATGGGGTGACCGCGACCCGGGAGTTGCTGTCCCGCAACCCCTCTGGCCTGCGGGTGGTGGTGCTGACCACCTTCGACCTCGACGAGCATGCGTTTGCAGCGCTGCGGGCCGGCGCCAGCGGGTTTCTGCTCAAGGATGCTCCGGCGGAGGATGTGCTGGACGCCATCCGGGCTGTGCATTCGGGCGACGCGGTGATTGCACCGTCCACCACCAGGCGGCTGCTGGAACACGTTGTGCCCGACCTGGCCCAGACCGACGCAGCCGCCCTGGCCGGCCTGACCGAGCGGGAGCGGGAGGTGATGCTGCTGATCGCGCGCGGTTTCAGCAACGCCGAGATCGGTCGGCGGCTCTTCCTGGCAGAGCCAACGGTGAAGACGCATGTCGGCCGGCTGTTGTCGAAACTCGGTCTGCGGGACCGGGTCCAGGTCGTCATCCGGGCGTACGAGACGGGCCTGGTGCGGCGCGGCAGGCAATGATCGAGGCCGGCCGCGACGCCTTCAGCATCAGCAGAATGCCGGTCTTGCCGATCTCGGCCATGCGCTTACTCGTCCGGCGGACCCCCGCAATTTCCCACGGAGTCAGCGCCTGCGGCGCGCGTGCGGACGGCAGATGCCGCACACTGGTCGACATGATCGGCACCCCGGGCGGTTCGACGGAGCGTCCGGCGCTGTTCTTCGATGGCCCCGGCGAGTTCCGCCGGTGGCTGGAGGAAAACCACGATGCGAAGACCGAGCTGTGGATGGGTCTGCGCAAGAAGCACGTACCCCGCCGCGGGCTGGTGTGGGCGCAGGCGGTGGAGGAGGCGCTGTGCTTCGGGTGGATCGACTCGGTCGCCCAACGCATCGACGACGAAGCCGTCCGGCAGCGGTGGACGCCGCGCAAGAAGGACAGCAATTGGAGCAGCGTGAACATCGCTCTGGTGGCCAAGTTGATCGCCGAGAAGCGCATGCGCTCCGCTGGCCTGGCCGCCTTCGAGCGCCGCCGACCGGAGAGATCGGGGATCTACGCGTACGAGATCGGTGGCGATCCGATATTTCCAGCCGAACTCCACGAGCGGCTGCAGGCAAACCCCCTGGCGGCGGCCTGGTTCGACGCGGCCCCCGAGTCCTACCGGCGGATCGCGGTCAATTGGGTGACCTCGGCCAAGCGTGAGGCCACCGCGGTCAGCCGGATGGGGCAGTTTATCGACGACAGCGCCCATGGACGGCTGATCAAGTCGCAGCGATACGGTGATCCACCGGCCTGGGCGGCGCGTAACCGGAAGCGACTCGGCCTCGACGGCCCCGGAGCCTGATGCACCACGGGCGGAGCCGCACTCGCACAACGACCATCGGCTAAGGGTTCCTGCCGATGAACGCGAGCAGCCGGGTCTGCGCATCGGCACCCGCGGCGACCTCGACCCGAGGCCCGTAATGTCCACTGGATCGCAGTGCCGCATCCATCGGCTCCATCCCCGCGAGCAGTTCGGCGCACCTTGCCGAATCAAGGGTCTCGTCCTGGCCGGTGGCGCGAGCCAGATCCCAGGTGTGCATGAAGACGTCTGTCGTGTAGAAGCGGGAGACGGCCCGATCGAGTGGCACCTCACCGATGTGCTTGTCGCTCAGAGTCTTTCCCGCGGTAGCCGGGTCATCGAGCAGCGACTGCACGGCGTCGGAGTGCACCTGCCAGGCGGCGGCCGGATCGTCGTCGACCGAGGGGCCGCCCGCCAGCTTCACGCCCGCTCCGTCCTCGAGGAACGACGGGAACCACTCCACCAGATGCCGGACCACATCGCGGGCCACCCAGCCCTCCGGCGGCGCCGGGTTGTCCCACGCCGCCGCAGGTGTGCCGAGGACCCGCGCGGTGAAGATCCCGGCGATCCGGCGATGGTCGTCGGCGGCGTTCATCGCTGGCCGGCCAGGATCTCGTCCAGCTTCTGGTTGCCCTCTATGACGCCGACATCCATTCCGCTGGAAAGGATTGCGTCACGAGCCTCGATCGAGTCAACCAGCGCCTGGGTCTTCACCCGGCAGCGGCCATCCCCGAGATCTTCGAACCAGACCGTCTCCAGGGAGACTCCGTCCGGGTACCCCTCGTAGGTGAAGGTCTGCACAATGCGGTCCGGGCGGACCTCGTGGAAGGACCCGAAGAAGCCGACCTCGTTGTCGACCCAGACCGACGAGTAATGCCAGCTTCCGCCGGTGCGGCAGTCCCAGCTGTCGATCCGCATGGTGCTGGAGCGCGGGCCCAGCCACTGAGCCACCAGTTCCGGGTCCGTGTATGCCCGGTAAAGCTTCTCGGCGGGTGCGTGGAACACGCGGGTGATCACGATGAGCGGCAGCGCCGGGTGGGCGACGATCTCGGTCTCGTGCTTGGTGGGGGTGGTCATCATGCGCCTCTTTCCGTGTGGTGGGTGGGAGCTTGGTGGGTAGGACTGGTCTGGGCAGAACTGACCTCATCGGTGCTGTTCATCCGGGCCAGCAGCGCGTCGAGGCGGCGGAACCGCTCCTCCGCTTCCTGTCGGTACCGCTCGATCCACTTCGTCATCAGCTGGAACACCTCCGCTTCAAGGTGGCACGGCCGGCGTTGGGCCTCCCGGGTGCGACTGACCAGACCCGATTCCTCCAGCACCTTCAAGTGCTTGGAGACCGCCTGCACCGACACGTCATACGGCTCGGCGAGTTCACCGACCGTGGCGTCCCGCGTTGCCAGCCTGGCCACGATGTCTCGCCGGGTCGGATCCGCGAGGGCTGCAAACACCTTCGAGAGCTGGTCGGCCATTTCTGCATCTCCACAACCGATTGGTTGAATAAGAAGCTAGACCAGCGCTGCTGCCTTGTCAACCGCCTGGTTGCACAGGCGGGTGCGAGATGTGCGAACCGGCGTAGCGTCGTTCACCACCTACCAGCGCGGGTCGGTGCAAAGGGAGGCTCCGATGGCGGATCTGTGGAGCACAGTGGCGGCGGAGCGCGGCGAACTCGCGGACGACCTGGCGACCCTGACGGACGAGCAGTGGCGGACGCCGTCGCTGAGCGGCGACTGGACGGTACGGCAGGTGGTGGCTCACCTCGCAGCCACCGCGTCGTTGTCCCCGCCGAGCTTCATGGTCAATTTCGCGAAGGCCAGGTTCAACTTCGGCCGTTTCTCCAATGCAGAGATCGACAAACGGCTCGGCGTGAGCCCGGCAGCCACCCTGGCGAAGTTCCGCAGCTTGCAGTACTCGAAATCTGCGCCACCCGGGCCGAAAGCGACATGGCTCGGCGAAGTGATCGTGCACAGCGAGGACATCCGCCGTCCACTCGGCATCCCGCACACGTATCCGGCGGAAGCGGTCCGGCAGGTCGCCGAGTTCTATCAGGGATCAAATGCGCTGATCGGCACCAAGAAGCGCATCGCCGGGTTGCGTCTGGAGGCAACCGATCAGGATTGGTCGCACGGTGACGGCGACCTGGTTCGGGGGCCGATGTTGGCGCTACTGCTGGCGACGACCGGTCGCGCCGTCGACTGCGACGAGCTCACCGGTCCCGGCGTCACCGCCCTGCGCTCCGCGGGGTCGACACGTAGATGACCACCGGACGCCCACAAAGGTCTCGATCGCGAGGATCGACGGCCTGCGAAATACCAGGTCCGCCAGAGCCGATGAGGGACCCGGGCGGACAGGCCCGCGGCAGCACCGGCGGCGCTGCCTCACCCTTAAGGGGCTCCCCCGCCGAGCTGCCTGCCTGAAGTGGACCCGTCGTCAAGCATGGCCAGCACCTGCTCGATGTCCGGAACCGCCGGCCCCCGGACCACGTATCTGGTGATCCCCCACGCCTCGGCGTTGGCCAGCATCTGTTCGGCCATCTGCTCGTGGGTTCCGATGAGCGCGTACGGCGTGCGCCCCAGCTCCTCGGCCGACAGTTGCGGGCGGTCGACCACCATGCCCGAGATCACCGCGTCCCTGTCGGCGGTAACGGTCACCACCTGTACCAACGCCTCCAGTTCTGGTTGTCGTTGCGCCGCAACGGCTTCACTTTCGATCAGGTCGAGCTGCCGGCGAAGATCCGCGCTTGTCCACCGCAGTTCGTGCCGGTGGCCGTCGGGCAGTGTTCTGCCCAACCCGGACAGCCCGATGACGTCCGCGCGACGCGCGGCGACCCGGAGGATCTCCGGATTTCCCCCACCGACCGTCAGGCGCACACGGCCGGTCGGCAGGCCCTCGAGCCGGGCGTCGCGGATGCAGAGAAATCGTCCGTCGAGGGTAACGGTGCTGCCCTGCAGCAGATCCGCCACCGCGTCCACGAGTTCCACCAGGCGTCCGGCACGATCGGCCGGCGATGGTCGACCGCGGCCGATGTCGGACCACTCCCGAGGGGTGTGACCGGCTCCGAGACCGAGCACGACCCTTCCGGGAGCGAGGATGTCGAGACTGGCGGCGTCCGCCGCGAGGTGCATCGGCTCACGGACGCCGGCTTGGCAGACGTAGGTTCCCAGCCGCAATCTGCCGGTCACGGCGGCGGCGGCGCCGAGCGCCGCCCACGGCGCAGTACCGGAGCCCGGATGATCGCCCAGCAGGAGCGCGTCGAAGCCACTGGCCTCCGTGCGGCGGGCGAGCGTCAGCCAGGAGTCGATATCCCTAGGCTCGGCCTGCACGCTGATGCGGATCGGTGCCATGAGTCCGATGGTATTCACCGGCAGTGACCGAAGGGCCACCGATCGGCAGGATCGGCGGCCCTTTCGGTGCGGTTGTCGCCGGTCGATCCAGTGACGGCCGGAGATCAGTCGGGTCAGCGAGAGCCGATGCGGGACCGGGTGGACAGGCCGGCGGCACCGCCGGATGTGCTGCTGTACACCGTCTTTGCGCCGCCTGCCGAACGGCCGGAGCCGCCGTTCCCACCTCTGGCCGAGGGGGCGTCGGCGGCGCGCCGGCCGCCGGCTCCGCCGGTTCCGCGGCGACGGAGCTGGCCGTCACCGCGGGATGCCCGCTCGCCACGCGGACCGCCCGTGCGTTCGGTGCGGGAAGCCGAGGAACCATCAGCAGCCGCCGCGGAACGATCGGTCCTGGGAGCGCCTCCGGCCCGGGCACCGCGCGGCACCCCCGGGGAGGAGGTGCGCGGTCCGCGGCCGCCGGCCGGGTGGGCGCCGTTCCGTCCGCCGAACGGGCGGTCGACCGGCTCCGGCCGGACTACCGGCGCGGCGAACGTCCGGATGCCGGGCGCCAGTTGCCGCAACAGCGGATGGTCGGCGCCGATCCTGGTGGTGGTCGGACGGATGCCGGCCTTGCGGGTCAGATCCCGGACGTCACCTTGCTGCTCGTCCGTCATCAGGGTGATGACGGTGCCGGCGGCTCCGGCCCGAGCCGTCCGACCGGAGCGGTGCAGGTAAGCCTTGTGTTCCACCGGCGGGTCAGCATGGATCACCAGGGCGACGTCATCGACGTGGATGCCACGGGCGGCGATGTCGGTTGCCACCAAAGTCTTCGCCGCGCCGGAGTGGAAGTCGTCGAGGTTGCGGGTGCGCGCGCCCTGACTCAGGTTGCCGTGCAGTTCGACGGCCGGAACCCCGGATGCGTTGAGCTGGCGGGTGAACTTCTTCGCGCGGTGCTTGGTACGGGCGAAAACGACCGTTCGCCCGGGCGCCGCCGTCAGATCGACCAGGACCGGCAGGTGGGCATCGGCGCTGACGTGCAGCACATGGTGGCTCATCTGCGAGATCGGCGACTGAACCGAATCGGCATGGTGGGTAACGGGTTTGGACAGGAATCGCTTGACGATCACGTCGACACCGGCGTCCAGGGTGGCGGAGAACAGCATCCGCTGACCCCGCTCCGGAGTCCGGTCCATGATCCGCCGAACACCCGGCAGGAACCCAAGATCAGCCATGTGGTCGGCCTCGTCCAGGATGGTGATCTCGACGGCGTCGAGGCTGATGTGGCCCTGCTTGATCAGATCTTCCAGTCGGCCGGGACAGGCCACGACGACGTCGACGCCGCGGCGCAGACCCTCGACCTGAGGGTGCTGGCCGACACCGCCGAAGACGGTCATCGAGGTGATGCCCAGCGGCTTGGCCAGCGGCCCCATTGCGGCGGTGATCTGGCTGACCAGTTCGCGGGTGGGGGCCAGGATCAGTGCGCGTGGTCGCTTCGCAGTACGGCGGCTGGTCGAGGCGGCGAGCCGAGTGAGCAGCGGCAACAAGAAGGCATAGGTCTTTCCCGAGCCCGTGCGGCCCCGGCCGAGGACGTCCCGGCCGGCCATCGAATCGGGCAGGGTAGCGGCCTGGATCGGCGTCGGCACGGTGATGCCCGCGGCGGCCAGGATGGCGGTGAGCGCCGCTGGCACGCCGAGGGCAGAGAAGGTGGAACCGGTTACCGGGCTCGCTGCCGAAGCAGCGGACGCGGCGGTTGCAGACGCAGCGGATGAAACGGAGACAGCAGGTGATGCGGACACAGAGATGTACTTCCCGTCAGTGGGTTGGTCGTTCCGCCCGGCGCGAGCCACTGCAGGGTGAATCTCAGTGGTCGCGGCGCATGAGCATCGACTCAAGAAGCGGCCCGAGGCGAAACTGGGCGGGCCGTTGACCACAGTCTACGCATATTGTGGTCCGAGCCGGGCGGGAGCCCGTGTGACGTCCGATGCTCAGCCCGATTCACGGCGACGTGGTCCGAAGTCAAGCGGTGTCGAAGAACGGCGAGAGGGGGCGGTCGCGGTGGCGGTGAACCTGCTGGGCGTCGGTCCGCGGCCGGAGGAGGTGGACGCCGACCGACCGGGCGATGACATCATCGCCGCGCCGGATGTGGTGCTGGATCGGGCATTCACCCTGCCGGTGACCCAGGACAAGGTGTGGCCGTGGATCGCCCAGCTGGGCAAGGGACGCGCGGGCTGGTACCTGCCGCGGTCGGTGGAGCTGCTGGTCCCTCGGAATCGGCGCTCGCTCCGGCGCATCGACCCGGCCCTGCAACAACTGCAGCCGGGAGATGTGATCGGCGACTGGGGCGGGCGGAACGCCACGCTGCAGACGGTCCGCCACGATCCGCCGGACCTGGTCCTGTACCGCTCGACCCGCGGGGACCTTCAGCTGACGTGGATGATCCTGCTGCGCACCGAGTTGAGCGGCGGCACTCGGGTGCATCTGCGTCTGCGGATGGCCGGGGTCAAGCGGCGCCGGGCGGCACAATTGGGCGGCGGGCTGCTGGACCTGTTGTCCGTGGCCGGTTTGGCGGCGGGTCTGCGGGAACGGTTGACCGCGCCGCCCGACTGATAGCTCCCCCATCGGCTGCCAGATGGATTGCGGCGTAACAACTCGAGGTTCTGCGCTCCCGATCGCTCAGCTCACGGTGCTCCGGAACCGCGCTCGAGCTCGATCCCGACATGCTCGGCGATCTTCCGAACAAACGTTCGATGCCGGCGGTGGTGTCGATCAGCAGCGTGGCGCCGGTTCTGAGCAGCGGTTCGACGGTCCGCAAGTGCTCGAGCACCTGTTCCCCAACAGGTTCAGACGATCGATGACGGCGGACCTGCCGGCGCCCGACATCCCCGTCACCACTGTGTTGGGCATCTCGATGACGGTGCAGTCCGCCGGCGCGAGGCCCAGCCGGCACGTCAGCGTTCTCGCCGCGCCCGCTCCATGAAGGCGTCCATGGCATCCAGCACTTCCACTGCCGCCCAGGTCCGGTTCCGCCGGTTGGTGCCGATCTGGGCGAGGATGCCGTCGGCGACGAGCCGGTCGATGGCCAGTTGCGCGTTCGGCGGCGTCACTCCCAGAAAGGCGACTGCCAGCCGCGAGTTGATCACCGGTTGCCTCTCCAGCAGCGACACCAACCGGCGCGCGCCCGATCCCTGGCGAGAGGTCATCCGGCCCTCCCAACGATGTCGGGATTCCGCCAGATCGTCGATCAGCACCCGGCTGGACGCGACAGCCGTGTGGGCCGCTCCGGCGAAGACCTCCACGATTGGCCCGATCCGCCCGGACCGGTAGCGTCGCAACGCATCGAAGTATCCGGCGGTGTCCTGCAGCAAGCCAGCGGATAGCGGCACTAGTACCGTTCGGGTCAGGTCTGCCCGCCGCATCATTGCCTGCATCAGCGCCCGCCCGGTGCGCCCGTTCACCTCCAGGAACGGATGCACCGTCTCGTACTGGGCGTGCGCGATGGCGATCTGGGCCAACGACAGCACGTCGTCCCGGCGGGCGAATGCGATCAGGTCCGCCATCAGCTCGGGCAGACGGGATTGGTGCGGCGGGACGAACGGCGCCCGCTGGGGTCCGGCCGACCCACCGCCGAGCCACACCTGCTGGTCGCGCCAACGGCCCCGACGGTCCGGTCGGGTCGAGGCCATGAGAGTGCGCTGCACGTGCACGATCGCGGCCTCGTCCAGCGACCCGGCCGCGGCCAACGCCACCTCGTTCGCACGGACGTGGCTGACGATCTGTCGAGCATGCGGCTCAAGAGTTTCCTCGATCTCGGCCAGCATCATCGACAGTGCTGGCGCCGCCACCCGTTCGATTGCCGAGCTTGCCGCGCATTCCATTCGCAACAACAGCGGCACCAGCGGATTTCCGTCCCGGCCATGTTCGGTGTCGAACCGGATCAGCTCGGCCATCGCCTCCGTCGCCAGCGCCGCCGTCGCCGGATCGAGGCGCACCTCAGCGGCGGCGATCAGCGGCGGGACGGAGGCTCGGTACGGCCCGGACGCGGCGAAGTGCGCGCTCGAAGAGTCCCGGACGTCGAGCGCCGGCTGCCAGGTTCGTTGCTCATAGGTCACCGGCTGCCAGCCGTCATCAGCTGCCGTCATCGACCTCGACCGTCTCCTGGATCCATCAACAAACAATAATAAGCCTGATCATGCTGTCGGTAGTGAGATGTTCCGAAGGCGGCATGCCGGTTGCCATCGGTAGGGCTGGAACCGGTCATCCCGGCCGTTGACATCGATTTCTCGGGCGCTCTACCTTCGCCGTCATGCGCTCACCGGCGAGCGCATGACGGAGGCCATCGATGTCCTATTCCATCTGGATGCTGGAGTACTCGCACTGCCTTGCTCACCCGGTGGGCTGCATCTTCTACGGCACGTGGGACGGCTCCACGCGAATGTTCGCCTACTCCTACGCCTACCTCGAGGGCGGCGGCCACAAGATCATGGTGGACATCGGGCACGACAATCGCGGCTCCAACAAGGCCTACAACGATGCGAACCACATCATCGATTTCCAGTCGCCGGACGCTGTTCTCGGCAAGGTCGGGGTGACACCCGAGGAGATCGACACCGTCATCCTCACCCACGCCCACTACGACCACGCCGGCGCCGCGCGCTACTTCCCCAACGCCACGTTCTACCTGCAGCGGATCGAGCTGGAGAGCTCGAGGTGGGCGCTGGACAACGCCCACCTCTACGCATCGATCATCGGCGCCCTCGATCCCCAGGACGTCACCATGCTGGAGCAGCTCTCCGCCTCAGGTCGACTGAGATTGCTGGACGGACCCGTGGAGAACCTGTTTCCCGGCCTGCACATCCGGACAGCGCTGGACACCCACACGATGGGTGGCCAATACGTCGTTGCCGAGACCGGCGGCGACAATTGGGTCGTCACCGGCGACGCTCTCTACTCCTACGAGAACGCCGAAGGGATCGGCCAATCCGGGATTCCGGTGAACATCGGCTTCGGCGGCGGCAGCGGGTGGCGCGGGCTGCAGATCATCGACGAGATGGCGAAGACCGCCGGCAACACGAACCGGTTGGTGATCGTCCACGAGTTCGACACCTTCCGGCGCCACCGGTCAAGGAAGTACGCCGACAACCTGCACGTCGCCGAACTGGTGCTGGCCGACGGCCAGCCATCCCGCATCCAGGAACCAGCCGTCTCGGCGCCGGCGACTTAGAACCGCAGCGCCCGACCACCGCAGCGCCCGACCATCGCACCGCCCGACCATCGCACCGCCCGACAACCGCAGCGCCCGACCACCGCACCGCCCGACCACCGCACCGCCCGACAACCGCAGCGGGCGCACACACCGCCCACCGCAGGACGCCCAGAAGGAGAACGACATGCACAGGAACAGCGTGGTTCTTGGGACAGCAACGGCACTCGCGGCGATCGTCGTCTCGACCGCCTGCAGCGTTCCGGACAGTGGAACGGCCGGCAGCACGGCGCCCGCGGCGGCCACCGACAGCGCCACCGGGTCATCCGGCTCGACGGCTGCCGGGGGTGCAACAGGCTCACCGGGCGCAGCGGGCTCACCGAGCGCAGCGGGCTCACCGGGCGCAGCGGGCTCACCGAGTGCACCGGGCGGCACCAGCGGCGGAGGGCTGTTGGGGATCGTGACGATCAGCGCCACCGACGCCAACAACGCGCGGGTGATCGCCGGCGCCACGGAGGCTGCCGAGAAGGCCGGATGGAAGGTCGAGGTGGTCGACGCCGCAGGTAACGCCGATCAGGCCAACACGGCCATCAGGAACTTCGTCAACAAGAAGGCGGGGATGATCTTCGACCTGGTCTTCCCGACCACCTCGCTGGGTAGCGGACTCGGCGCGGCGAAGGCGGCCGGCATCCCGGTCGCCACCTGGGGCGGCGGTCTCGGCACCGGCGTCGTGATGACCACCGGCAACGGTGCCCCGTTCGCCGAGCCGGCCACCCAGGCGATGATCGACGCGATGAAGGGTGAGGGTGCCGTCCTGGCGCTGACCTACCGGACAGGGCAGGTCTGCCGGGACCGCGAGGGTCTGTTCGACAAGATGTTGAAAGAGAAGGCCCCTAACATCACCGTCACCAAGAACGAGGTGAACATCCCCGGCTTCCTGCAGGATGGCTCTCGCTACGCCACGGCCTGGCTCGCCGGGCACCCTGCCGGCGGCAAACCACTTGCGGTGTGGGGTTGTTGGGAGGATCCGACACTCGGCGCCATCTCGGCGATCAAACAGCAGAACCGCAAGGACGTGCTGACGTACGGCATCAACGGCTCGAGCACCGCGATCAAGGCGGTGCAGGACGGTTCGCTGACCGCGACGGTTTACGAGGACGGCAAGCGTGAGGGTCGCACCATGTTCGACACGGTGCAGAAGGACGTCGCGGGCGGCGACCTCAAGCCCCAAACCATCGATGTGCCAGGCATTCTGGTTTCCAAGGACAACATCGGCTCCTTCCTGTCCCAGCACCCAGAAGCGCTGAGCTGACCGGGTCGGTGCAGACGATGACAGTCGAAAACGTTGTGCCGCCGCTGATCTCCGTCCGCGGCGTCAGCAAGACCTTCGGCGGCGTCCAGGCGTTGAAACGGGTGGATCTGGACATCCGGCCTGGCTTGGTGCACGGCCTGATCGGCGCGAACGGCGCCGGAAAGTCCACCCTGATCAAGTGTCTGGCCGGCATCGAGCGGCCCGACGAGGGAGAGATCCTGGTGGAGGACGCGGCCGCCACCATCGCTACCCCCGACGACGCCTCAGCTCTCGGTCTTGCCTTCATCCACCAGGAGATGAGCCTGATCCCCGGCTGGAACGTGTTGCGCAACATGATGCTCGGGCAGCGACCGCCGACTGTCGCCGGAGTCATCGATTGGCGGCCGGCGCGGTCCAGGGCGCGCACAGTAGCCGCCCGGTTGGGCATGCACTTCGACCTGTCGACGAACGTCGACGACCTGAGTGTCGCCGACCAATGGCTGGTGCTGATCGGCCGAGCCCTGGTCCGGGACGCCCGGCTGATTGCAATGGACGAGCCGACCGCCTCGCTGTCCGCGGAGGAGGCCACCCGGCTGCACCACATCATCCGGGACCTGGCCGCAGCCGGCGCCGCGGTGATCTTCGTGTCGCACCGCCTGGACGAGGTGAGCGAGCTGTGCCAGGACATCACGGTGTTCAAGGATGGCGCCGTCACCGCTCGTACCGTCGCGACCCAAACCTCGAAGGCGCAACTGGTCCGGGCGATCGTCGGGCGCGATCTGGAGATCGCCGAGCACGGGCACGATCCGCCCGGCCACGGCCGTCCGGTGCTGGAGGTCCGTGGCGTCAGCGACGCCCACCGGGTTCGGAACGTCTGGTTGACGGTCCACGCCGGCGAGGTACTCGGGCTCGCCGGACTGGTAGGAGCAGGACGCACGGAACTGGCCAGAGTTGTGTACGGGGCGGCGAAACGGACAGCGGGAACGATCCTGCTGGACGGGCGCCCGGTGAACTTCCACGAGCCAGCCGACGCGGTCAGGGCCGGCATCGGCCTGGTGCCGGAGGAACGGCGTAGCGAAGGTCTGTTCCTCGACCGATCGATCGACTTCAACATCAACGTCTCCAGTCTCGGCTCGCTGCGTGGACGGCGCGGCTGGCCGCTGCTGAGGTTCCGGGAAGGCCGGCGCCGGGCGAAGGATGTCGCCGCGAGGGTGACGGTGAAGGCCAGAGACGTCGCCGATCCGGTGGGCTCGCTGTCCGGCGGCAATCAGCAGAAGGTGGCGATCGCGCGCTGGCTGCTGGGCCGGCCGACGCTGCTGATTCTCGACGAACCCTCACGCGGGGTGGATGTCGGCGCCCGCGCCGAAGTCCATCGGGTGGTACGGGAACTGGCCGGCGAGGGTACTGCGGTGCTGGCCATATCGTCCGACAACGAGGAGTTGGTCGGGCTCTGCGACCGGGTCGTAGTGATGGCAGAGGGACGGGTGACCGGAGAACTGGTGGGATCAGCGATCACCACGGATCGGTTGCTGTCGCTCAGTTTCGAGCACCAGCATGCGGATGGGCAGGCGCAGCCCGAGGTTCAGACGGGAAGGGAGAGCCAGCATGAACGCGTTGACTAAAGGCGGTACCTCCGCGGATCCGGCGAAAGACTCGGCTACGGCTCAGGTCTCGACTCCGGCGACTGCGAGCCCCGGTGGCCCACCTCGCCATGGCGGCATCCTGGACCGGGCCACCGGCCCGACGCTGAAGGTCGTCTCCAAGTACGGCACGCTGATCGCGATGGCGATCATGGTCGTCATCTTCAGCATCTCGATCCCGAACGGCGCCTTCCTCACCGGCGGAAACCTGCTCAGCATCGTCAACCAGTCGGCGCTCACGGCCATCATCGCCTGCGGGCTGACGATGGTGCTGGTTGTCGGCGAGTTTGACCTGAGCGTCGGGTATGCCGCCAGCCTGGCGGGTGTACTCGTGACCGGCCTGATCGCGAACCAGGGCCTGCCGATCGTGCTCGCCGTGTTGATCACTCTGCTGGTCGGCGGTGGGATCGGCACGGTCAACGGGCTGCTGGTGACCAAGGCCAGGGTGAACGCGGTGGTCGCCACCCTCGGTGTGGGCACCATCCTCACCGGGCTGGCCTTCGGTTACACAGCGGGCTCGCCGATCGTCGCGGTTCCCAAGGAGTTCACCTATCTGGCGCTGGCCAAGCTGGCGGGGATCGCCAACCCGATCTGGTTCATGCTGCTGGTGGTCGCGATCCTCTGGGTCATTCTCAACCGGACCGCCTCCGGCCAACGGATCCAAGCCGTCGGCGCCAACCGGAACGCAGCCAGGCTCGCCGGCATCCGCACCGACCGCTCGAAGATCACCGCGTTCGTGATCGCTGGGGTGTGCGCCGCCTTCACCGGCATCCTGCTGGCCTCGCTGCTCGGAAGTGGAACGGTGAGTGCCGCCGACAGCTACCTGATGGACTCGTTCGCGGCGGTCTTCCTCGGCTCCGCAACGTTGCGGGACGGCGAGTTCCACATCCTCGGCACCTTGATCGGCGTGCTGGTGGTGAACGTCGGGTTCAACGGGCTGGCGCTGTTGGGGACCCCGACGTTCTGGCAGTACGTGTTCAAGGGTGGGATCTTGGTGGTCGCGGTGGCACTGTCGACCATCGCCCGAAGGTACGCGCGCCCGTAGTGGGACGCCGGCAGCCCGGCCCGGTTCGGCGGCCTGGATTTATCGCACCGGCCAGGAGTGTTTCGGACCGGTCTGGTGCACGCTCCCTCACCGTCGAAGCACAGTCCGCCGCCGCTTCGACCGGATGCAGCAAATGGGCTGCTTCCGGGTGCTGACGCTGGTCGCAGCGGCGGCGCTGGGGCTGGAGTCGGAGACCATGCTGACGGTGCGGGTCGCGCCCTCGCAGTTGAATGCGGTGGCCGGCGAGCTGCGCTGACATCGATCGGTGCGATACATCGCAGCCACTCTGGACGGCAATGCGCTGTTCTGTGAAGTGATCGCCACCTCCACCGACGACCTGTTCCGGTTCATCACCGACACGCTGGCCGCTCTCGACGGGGTACAGGGTTGGTCCTCCACCGTCGAGTTACTCACCGTGAAGCGGGGTTTTGTCCAGACGCCGTGGTGGCGGGCCGAGGCGGGAAGCCTGCTGGGATAGATGCGCAGGCGAGCGCAGCCCGGCCGGATTCGACCTTCGTCCTCCGGTGCAGACGACAGTGACGCGCCGAGGTGGGCAATGTCGGATGGACGAGAAGCTGCCGCCTGTGTGCGCGACAATGTCGGACGTAGACGACCATAGAGGGGGCACTGTGTCAGGGCCGACGATGCTGGATCGCGAGGCGATCGCCCAACTGTGCAGCCGCTACGGGGTGCGCAGGCTGGTCGTATTCGGATCTGTTCTGACCGATCGGTTCGACCCTGCCAACAGCGATGTCGACCTGATGGTGGAGTTCGGCGACGAGGTCGCCAGCGGATTCGATTCTTATTTCGGTCTCAAGGAGGGCCTGGAGGAACTGTTCGGGCGGCCGGTCGACTTGGTGATGCCACGGGCCCTGGCAAACCCGTACTTCGCTGCTACTCTGCGTGCCAGATCCGAGGAGCTGTATGCAGTCTGACGCCCCGGCGCTGTTGTGGGACGCCCTGCAGGCAGCAACCATGATCCGTCAGTTCGTTACGGGCCGCGACTGGGACGGATACGCCACGGACTCGATGCTCCGCTCAGCCGTCGAACGCCAATTCGAGATCATCGGCGAAGCGTTCGGCC
>JAABUP010000396.1_pt1 | contig 97510 bp, 99 predicted proteins | sample 5559201 | NCBI WGS metagenome assembly JAABUP01 (sample SAMN10711887, study PRJNA513373) | rock metagenome | isolation source: Antarctica rocks | place: Antarctica | reverse complement strand
CATCCGCACCTGACCTGTGCTCACGCGATCAACCAGCGTGCCTTACAACACAAGTGTCTCAATCAAATACGTGGGAAGAGAAAAATGCAGGCGTACTTGGGATGAGTGAAGTGACCGGCAGATGATATGACCTTACGCTGTTGTGTCAAGTCATAGAGTCATGGCAGAGTGATGCAGAGTAGTGAGATTGTATGGCGTCGTGCAGGCCCCTATAGCCACTAAGCTGATCCAAGATGGCATGGTGGGAGGGCATTGGGTTTTCTTGGCCAACTGTCACCTGATGACCAGCTGGCTGCCTGCCCTGGACAAGATTGTGGAGGGGCTGGAAGCCAAGAAGCCTCACCCAGACTTCCGCCTCTGGCTCTCCAGCAGCCCCTCCCCTCTCTTCCCCATTGCCATCCTGCAGAGGGGCATCAAGATGACCACAGAGCCTCCCAAGGCATGCTCATGCCCTTCTCACATACATGACGCTGTCCCTATGGCCAGAAGAAGAAAAAGGATGTGCATGCTGCCATGCATCTGTTTGCCTTGTGCACTCATACAGGCTACCATAATGTGAACATGGTAGCCTTGAACACGCCATGTTCCTGTTGCAATGTTGACTTGTCACATCTCATGCATCTCCTTGCAAAAAGCAGGCAGATCAGAAATGACTGAGTTTTCTATCTACCACGTGAATCAGCAACTATGTAAACAGAAGTGATAATGGCATGCTGATGCAGGGACTGCGAGCCAACTTGACACGGCTGTACAACACAGTCAGTGAAGAGAGTTACACAGAGTGCAAGGCTCAGCACAAGTATCAGAAGCTGCTGTTTGCACTCATCTACTTCCACTCTGTGCTGTTGGAGCGCCGAAAGTTCAGATCAGTGGGTCTCAACATCCCATATGACTTCAATGACACTGATTACAAGGTACTGTACTCTGGACAACACTTCTTCCCGACCCTTGCTTGCTGTCACGCAGTCTGCACATGATCACTGTGCAGCAAGTCTCCCACCCACTAATTTCGTTCATACTGCCAGCCATCTGTGAAGGCCACCAAGGCTGCTTTCATGCGATTGTCTTCAGGTGTCTGATGATCTGCTGAAAAAGTATCTGGATAGCTATGTGGACACGCCCTGGGCTGCCCTTAAGTATCTCATAGCTGAAGCCAACTATGGTGGACGTGTCACTGATGAGCTGGATCGCCGTGTCCTCAACTCCTACCTGAACAAGTCAGTGCCATGACTCTTGCTTGCTGCAGTGTCCTCACCACATCCTTCATTTGCACTTGCCTGCTCAGACCTCACCATTCATGTATTGATCTGGCCCTTTCACAAGGCCAAACCACATCTACCAAGCACTGGTGTACCACAGGCTCAATATGCCTGAACGCAACTTGCGCCATGTGACCGTTTGCGTGTCATGTGCAGACAGATTTACTCGTTGGAAGGCGTTCTTGTGATGCATGCAGGTTCTACTGTGAGGAGGCGCTGACAATCCCAGCTTACCCACTGGCCCCTCTCCCCTTGTACTGCATTCCTGAAGCCACCGCCCTTCAAGGCTTCAAGGTATGCCACGCTGTCTATTTAAGCCTCCACTCTGACCTTCCAGATTGCAAGTGTTGGTGCAAAGCTGCAGCCTGGTTGTTCTGTTCATGCAAAGAGAGAGCCCACGGCCTTGCATCAGCACATTGCGCAGTATCACTTGTAGCAACCAAGTGCACAGAAGTGCAAGACCTGCTGAGTGTTGTGCACCAAGCACTGCTGCTTCAGTTCCTTGCCAAGTATGCTTGCCAACTTTGCAGCTGCACTTGCAAGTCTCTGTTGTGCTCTGTGCGATTAGATGCAGTGAGAGGTGTATGCGTGCAGGACTACATTGGGACACTGCCAGCAGTGGACCGGGCCGAAGCCTTTGGGCAGCATCCCAATGCTGACATTGCCTACCAGATAGAGGACAGCTGGCTGGTGCTGGAGAGCCTGCTGTCCCTGCAGCCTCAGACTGCTCTGGCTGCTGGCGCCAAGTCCAGGGAGGACACTGTTGCTGCCATTTGCGCCGACCTGCTTGACCAGGTACATGCTCCTGGTCATATCTGTGCGCAGGATGCTCTCAGTGCTGGCCTCTTACGCAGACATGATTGCAACGTGTGACAATATCGGCAAGACAGTGATTTGCAACAGGAAGTATATAGTTTGTGCAGCAGGCATGGCTCAAGCAACCCCATGGTTACCTGAGTGCTCAAGTCATGGTGCTCTGAAGCTGTGATGTAATGTGTACATACCCAGGCAGTGATGCCTCCATGTTGTAGTCATGGCGTTCTGCCCGATGCAAAATCTGGCCGCCTGAGTAACATCTGCATCGACTGTTTATGTACACACAGGTGCCGGGACCATTTGACTTAGAAGCAGTGATGAAGAGTAAGGCATCTGATCCCTCAGCACTGCATGTTGTGCTTCTACAAGAGGTGGAGAGGTACAACAGCCTGTTGGTGCGGCTGCGCTCCAGCTGCAGTCAGGTTCAGGCCGGCCTGAAGGGACTGGTGGTCATGTCAGCTGACCTGGATGAAATCGCTGATGCCCTTTTCAATGCCAAGGTAAGGGCTTCTTGCCCAATCATTTATACCTGTCATCTCTGTGCAAGGGCCGTGCTAATCTTCTCTGCATTGTTTGAAAGATATAAACAAACATACATGTTGAAAGTACCATTGAACCCATGTGCTATGTGCACCATCAATTGGGATTTGTGTAATGCAGTTCTTGACATACCAATGTCAAAAGCTTTGATCAACCTCACACTGATGAGCTCATATGCCATGGCTGGTGTGCTTTGCTGCACTTTGCTCATTGAAATTTTTAAGACTTTGCCCTCAGGGCATGGCTGTGGATACATCAGCACAGGAGCATCTCCTGAGTGTGCAAATCAAAAATGAGCAAGTGTGAAAAGGATTGCTGTGGTTGTAGGTGCCCCCAGCATGGTTGAAGGCATACCCGAGCCTGAAGGCTCTGGGCCCTTGGACACGCGACCTTTTGCAGCGCTTGGACCAGCTGAAGCGCTGGATAGACAAGGGCTACCCCACCTGCTACTGGCTGGCAGGCTTCACCTACCCAACAGCCTTCCTCACTGCTGTTCTCCAGGTCTCACTCCTCCACTCTTGCACAGGCAGCAATCACCTTCCTGATGCGCACCCAAAACCGCTCTTTGCTGCAAGCTACTTTCGCCAAGTTTTCGACCTGTAGTGGCAGCCCTGTAGTGCATCCCTGTAGTGGCATGGCTCCTGTGTCCTGTACTTGCTTCCTGCTTTGCTCATGCGTGCAACTGTAACAATAAGGACACAATCCCTGCGGCTGTCTAAGCATATGTATTGGTGCTTGCAGACAACTGCGCGGCGGAACAGCATCCCCATCGACAGCTTGTCCTTTGAGTACAGTGTAGTCAACATAGATGAGCGTGAGCTGCAGCAGCCACCAAAGGAAGGTGTCTACGTCAAGGTAAGGCACTACAAACACACCTTGTGTGTCGATATTGCAGACAAGGCTGGGTCATAACCGGCCAATGCTTGGTGTCCACCAGTAGTGTCAAAGAGCTGCTAATGCCCCTCAGTATGCAGATGCGTGACAGCCAGCTACTTCAGATCACCTGACAGAAATGTGATGCACGATTGACTCTGCAATTCCAGTTCAGGAGGCACAATGTGGTCCAATTTGGTGATTGCTACCTGATTGCAGGGCATGTTTCTGGAAGGCGCTGGATGGGACTTTGAAGAGGGCTGCTTGTGTGAGCCCAACCCCATGGAGCTCATTGTTCCCATGCCTGTCTTCCTTTTCAAGCCAGTAGAGAACAAGAAGAAGTCCCAAAAGGGGCTGTATAGCTGCCCACTGTATATCTATCCTCACAGGACCGGCACTCGTGAGCGACCCTCCTTCATGATCAATGTGGATCTGAAGTGTGGCAACGCTGACTCAGACCACTGGATCATGCGAGGCACAGCACTACTGCTGTCTCTGGCAACTTGATTTTGTTTGCTCTGGCCATTTCATGTTATCTGTCTGTACTGAGTCAGCATAATTGCAGTTGCAAGTCTTTGCATGGTGGTTGGTGGTTTCAGTGTAGTGAGTGCTGTCTGAATGGTCGTCATTGCATTGTGTTTTTCGGTATGTTCACAACATCTATGCTGTAAAGATGACTGGCAGCTGCCAGTTTGGGATTGCTCGAAGACCTGTGTAATGTCAAGACTCGCATCTTGACGCCTGGTGATACACAGCCTGATACTTTTTGCCCTCTGCTTGTCTGTTATCCTATCATTAACGTTGCCAGCATATGCTTGCGTTAGCTGCACCATGTTGGCATTTAGCATCACTCTTGACTGACCTGCACATCCTTTTGCGTGTGCCAGTTTGTTTCCGGTAGCAGCGTGTATGATGGCAATGATCATCGTTGTGGGCTGGCATGCACAATGTGTCGGCGTTCAACAAGGCAAGATTGAACACAATGCACGGTCCTGGCTATATGCAAATGCGCACCGCATGGTAAGGGGTAACGGAAGTCATATTACAAACTTGCATGCAGAGATGTGTTTAAACGGAGTTATCTGTCAAGCTTGGTTGCTTTCTGCATTTGCAGACGATGACAGAAGTGACTAGCTGGATGCATAGCATGAAATGCGCAGAGATGTGTACGACCAACTTGTTCAAATGCTGTGTGTACCCACCTGCGCCTGGCCTCACTTCAAGTTGGTTGCTAAGAGGTTCAAGTGAGTCAGTAAATAGCTGGGCGAGTGCTTGGCGCCTTGACCTGCAATTCAAGTATGAGTTGCCTTGCAGGGTGCCTGTTGACAGCGTCATCAGCATCTACATGCAAGAGGCTCAGCTGCACGTCAAGCGGACACATCACCTATTAAAAGCTGCAGCTTCGAAATACGCCAGCAGGTCAGCCTTGTGCCCAGGCTGATGAGTAACCTGTTTATTCACACTGCAAAGCGCGGAAGTACCTGCAGGTACCAGAATGGGGCCCAGCTGCTGGAACTGTGTGCAGAAGCAGACATGTTTCCCTGCATGTTTCTGCGCAGGCTACTTGAGCAGGTCCCCTGGACTTGCAACAAGAATGTGCGTCAAACTAACATTGCCACTTTTGCGACGGCTACTATGGCCGTCCTCCCTCTTCATCTGTGCTTTCTGGATTGCTGCACCACTGCGAGGTTGCTGTGTGCACTGGCTATGCCTGGACTCATGTCTCTTTCACCAACCCCATTCCTGGGCGCAATCTTTTCCACATTCACCACGTCTCCCATGTATTGACGGCGCAGTGTTGACAATGCCATGTGTTTGCTTATAGGCGGTTACCAAGATCATGAGAGACCCCACAGTCGTCAAGGATCTGGTCCGTCTGAATGGCATCAGCAGCAAGACCGCACAGAAGATGCTGCAGGGTCTGCAAGAAGATGTGCAGCAATGTGTTGACTGTGATCAAGTCTACTCCCCTCAGGCTGATGCCAAGCGCTTGCAACTGGGTGAGCCCTTTCATGCATCGGCTACAGCATATGCCCTGTTCTTCCCTTGTTCCAGAAAACAACCTCATACAGGGGAGCTACTTGAGTCTATTTGTATTACTTATTTTGTTGATTTCCCTTTCAGTTTCATATTGAACTGTGTGTTGAACAAATAAGTGACTGGAAGAATACAGGAGTGAGTGAATGAATGAATGAATGAATGAATGAATGAATGAATGAATGAATGAATGAATGAATGAATGAATGAATGAATGAATGAATGTACAGATGATCCTGAGCAGCTCCCTGTATGAGGTCCTGTTCAGGAGGTTATGTCGATGGCCCTTGCTAACTTTGGTGCAGAAGCTTTCATCAACCTCCTACTCAAATCAGCCCTGATCACCCGCAGCTCACGCTCACGTAATGTAATTTTGCATATCTGACCTCACCAGGTCTGGCCAGACACTGTTTCAATCGCTAATACAAGTCCTACATGGCCAGGTATCTGCAAATGACATGTATGCCAAGTACACAGTGATGCAACTTTGCAGGCATCCAGTATGAGCAGAAGCTGAATAAGATGTTGGCTGATGCCGGCATTGCCTTCTGGACAGAAGAGCACCTGAGGGACAAGGGCTTCTTCAAAACGCCTGATGCAAAGCTGCAGGTGACTTGCATCCCTCAAAAATAGATGTCACAATACGTACTATGGTAGCATGTATAATATGATCATGTATCAAACGCTGAGCCTGTGCATCGTCCAATGCACACTGGTTGTCATGTGGTTGGCTTTTGTCTTACAGCAAGGCATCTGGCTGACATTGAATAAAGTGCTCAGCAGCTGCAAACTCACCGGCAGCTGCCTGGCAGTGTTCACATTGAAGCATGCATGATGACTGTGCTGATGCAAGTGTGATGTTATAAATGCAGCTGGCTTTGCGGACCACATGCTGTCCTTGAATTGTTACATGAATGGCACTCCTCAATTTGTCAGGCCTGCCTCACAGTATGTTGCCAGCCAGACAGTCGTTACAGTCATCAAAGACTACAGGCGTGGTCTTTAAAGTATATAATGAATTTGCTGTGACTGCTTGTGTGCTATAGACGGTGTATTGCTGGTGGGACAACCATTACAATCATTGTCTTGTACACTAGTGATCCTCAATGTGTACAGAATTTGTTTTGTGTTTCGTCTTGACAGGTGCCCATTGCTGTCAAGGGGCGCATCGTGAACTGGATAGACAGCAAAGCCACCTTTGGAGACACCAAATCGCACTTGTGAGCTTTGCTCAATGCCGAGCGTTTGTTTCTGTGGCGGCTGCCTTTTGTCTTGTTTTGGTGCTGCATCATGCTCAGTCTTTTATCCGGGCTCAACAGTGCATGCAAGCTTCCACGATAGCATTATGTGTCTCCAACTTGCTGCAATCAAAATCTGCCTGGTTGGCTGTTTGTGTTGGCTGCTGTTAGCCATGCAGATTGTGCTTAAAATGTACACCACAAAACATTTCAGCTGGCGCTATTTTTCTCCACCATGCTTTTGATTCAGGCACCCTTGCTAGTACCATGAGGAGCAGCTTGCTGCACATCTCATGGCTGCATGATGCAGGTTTCCACATAAGACAATGTTGCGGATCAACATGAACGCTCACTCAAACTCAGCCACTCAGGCACTCCCTATCTGAAATCAGCACAATGTCATCTGGCATTGAGGCCAATCTTCACCAGCAAGCTGCCCGTTGCTAAGTTTTGGACTTGAATGCAGGGAATACAACCAGGAGCAGTTCTCCAAGTATGTGAATCGCTACGGACCTGGCATGGTCATATACTGGTTTGGATTCATTGATGATCTGCAAGGAGCAGATGCAGATCTTGTTCTGGTCGAAGATTTCCCATCAGCAGAAGACACAATACAATTACCCCAGTTGCCAATTCCACGTGATGTCATTGATTGACTGGCATGCAAGGCTTGTTGGAATCCTGTGTTGTGAACCATGTGTCCTGCGCCTTGTTCCTTGTGGTGATACAAGTCGCCAGTTAGGGATGTACACATGAGCAGACCTGTTGTTATTGCAGTTGCAAGCACTACATACGCAGACCCCAACAATCAATCTTAGCACAGATTGTTTGAGATACTCAGCATCCAATTGATGACTTGAAGTCTGCATGTTTCATACAGCATCATTTTGCTAACCTTGCCTGTGAGTCAAGAGGTAGTAGCAGGGGCAGGTATCTTTAGTACCATAATGTCTGGATTTTGCGAATGCCATTTCCCTCCTAGATAACTCGTGACCCAGAAGCAGCAACTGTGCAAATCTTGCAACTTATCAGCAGTACTAGGCAGTGTGCAGAGCATTTTGTACATTGCAGCATGAGCTGAGCAATAGTCACATGCAATGCTGACAGCAGTGACGTTGTGTCCATGCAATCAAACACGACCATTCATCATATGGATGCATGTGTTATGCATTGCCACCACAGTGTGTCATCAGATGTGTCAAATACATTGCGTGTACTAAGCCTTTTGATTAAATGCTTATACAACAAGTAAGCTACACAATCAAGAATCGAATGCAGGCAGATGGTCTCACAACGCCCTGATCAGTCATGACTTAATGAGCAAAAATCGTGTTCCCAAAGTTCTGCCCCAACTGCCTTGCTGGACGTGTGCTTGGCTGTGAGCTTAGACTTCTGCTTTGTAAAGGGGGAGTGTCTGAGGGTGGACTTTGCTTCAAATGCTAATCATGCTGCTGCACAAACACAGCAGCTGCATGTGCAGAAACTTCAAGCGTTTTATTGCTGCATGATTTGCACCCGCTGTAGTAGCTCTGCTCATTTTGCAAGGGATGTAGCTGAAGTGGCACATCACCTGCACACACAGATCTGTTCATGAATTTGTGTCTGGAGAGCTTTGGCACGGCACATGGACTGATCTTATGCCAATTGCCACAGCAAGGATTTTGAATGCACTGCATTCACCTCTAAGCAGGCATTGGCATTCAGCAAAAATGCTGAACAGCTGATACATGATAAAGATATGTCAACGGGAAACATGAGGCTGACCTGCAGGAGCGCCAAAGGAAACCTTGTGAGGATTTGAGTTGAGCAGAACCCAGATGTGACTGTACTGTGGATCATACACCTCCTGCGTGCTGCCAGGCTGGCCTGCACTGCTGAGTTGCATCACAATTAAACCGGCCTCCTGCAGCATACTGAGATACTGAAAGACTAGCATCCTTGTGTACCATGTCAGACGACCATTGCAGCCTTAGCAATCAACTGTGTCAAGATGATGGAGCCAAGCATGTGGCACACACGATATTGTTCACTTGCGGTGTGCTGCCAAGCCGCAGCAATGACACCAGCAAGGTTTGCATGGTCCAGAACATGTGATAAAGCTGTGGATGCTACAGACATCCTTTTCCTAACAGCTGACTACACTGAGGCAGAGCTGCCTATGCGCTTTCATTTAACAGTAACAACACAATGCTGATGTCTATCATGGTGACAATAACAATGATACATGCATCTGCCTGGCCAAGGCCAGTGCAGCTGTGGCACACTGGGATCCTGTTGCGCAAGTCAAATACCATTTTCTTAGTCTTATCAATCCAAGAACAACTTCAAACTTGCGTTGGATTATTTGCAGTGCTTGTGGTCTGCCAATGTATGCAGGTACCTGGTTGGGGCCGGTGTTATGGAAGTGTAGCTGAGACCTAATGGCTTCAGCAGATGGCAGCCGGAACAAGGGAGAAGAGTAACGCAGCCTCAGCAGCACCAGAAACTGCTCCCTGCAGCCAAACACCAGCTTCACACTTCGCGCATCAAGACTGATCACCTGACTAACATGACACCTGACATCGACATCGACATCATCAACACTACAACTCAACACACACATTGCTGCCATGATGATCAGCAAATCAGTCACAAGACCTGCTTCCATGGCCTTGCAAACTGCACAAGCAGTCTGGTGTTGCCAAAGAAATAGCATCAAAGGTGACACTGACATGCCTGCATAGCTTGATGAGGTTGGTGGAGGGCTGTAGCTCTGAAACCAGTCTGGCCTTGTGCAGAGGCCAGGCTGCGCTGTTCTTGCTGCCAGGTGCCAGGCCCACCCCAAAGTTGTTGCTCTCGCAGCTCCAGTCCAGCTTGTTGTACCAGTCACCTATAACATGCACTACTCATTCTACACAGCAGTTTCTGGTCTCTGTTCCATTGCTGCTGCTGCTGCTGAATCATTCATCCGTGCCTTGCATGTGCTGGAGTGCAGCAAAGCAAGACTTTGCACAGCAAGAACAAAAAAAGGGTAGAAGGCATAGTGAGTGGCATGGTGAAATTGCAAGTGTGAAATCACTTATTACAGCCTGAGCTCCGGTGCTGCTAGATGAAGATGGGTTTGAGCTGTCTGGCCCCTACTCAGCTGCCAGGCATACCTACTCAAGAGACAGCTATTACCGTGGACACAGCATGATGCGCTGCATAAAAGATGCACAGTCAAGAGTACCTGAGTTGTATGAGTCCCTGTCCAAGCTCTTGGATCTCAAGATGTCACTTCCAGCATGAAAGAACGCCACACCCTGCAAGTGTCACTCATTCACTGAATCAATACAAAGATCACTCAAAGACAAATGGGCATAATGTGAGAAGCTAATGTGCCATCTGCATCATACATGCTCATGTGCGTATGATGTGTTCACTCTTGTCTGCAGCTCACAGATCGACAGATCGACAGATCGACAGACAGGCAGGCAGGCAGACAGACAGACAGACAGACAGACAGACAGACAGGAAAGAGAAACAAACAGATATGCACAGAGACAGACAAACATACAATCAGACAGACAGACAGACAGGAAGGTAGGCAGGCAGAAAAGCAGGCAGACGTACAGTCAGGCAGACGGATGGAACAACAGATGGACAGGTAGACAGACAGACAGGAAAGAGAGACAAGCACATAGACCGGACAGACAAATGAACAAGGCAGACAGGGCATGCCTGAGAGAGGGCCACAGTGGCGAGCGCTAGTATGTTGATGCGGCACCTGTCCTGTATGGATGTGCCATCTCTCGCCTTCATGATCACCTGCAGAAAGCATGACACCGCCAGTCAGCAAGGTGCATGTGGGCTTCAGCAGACAAGCAGTGCGGCCTCCCAGTGTAGCAAGGGGTACAACCCTAGTGTAGTGAAAGGATGCGGCCCTGGGGTAGTAAAGGGGTATGGTTGCTGTCATCATGGGAGTTGCAGAGCCTGTATCATGCATCCCACACCTTCACACAAGCAGTCCCCAAGCACGGCCTGTGTGAAGTCCTGGAGTGCGGGTAACAGGCTCTGTAAATCCCATTACGACAGTGGCCAATCCCTTTTACCGTACCAAGACCGTACCTTTTTCACTACATCAGGAGCTTCTGGCAGCAAAGCCGCGTCGCTGTGCTCAGCATGGAGTTGTACTAGTGCCCATCAAAGCCAGGAATGTAACAGCTGCTATTGTCACTATCCCACCCTCTGAAGTGCTTCTGAAGTTGACTTGCGTGCTTAACAATCCCAAGTGACTGCCTGTGTTGATACTCTGTGCCAACAGGACTGAGATCCCAAGTGATTGTCTGTGTTGATACTCTGTTTGACATGAGGCCCAAGCAGGGAAGCCTGGAAAATGCTGCTCATGTGCTGAAGATGCAAGAAGCTGGAGGGGTCAGTGCCTTGCACAGCTCCTGGAATGGAGCCATCTTGTTGCACATGGCGGGCTCGATGCAAAATCCAACCAGATTCAGGGCAGGCAGGACAAGAAGAAGGTGCTGATTGCAACTTGATCCCACAACATTACATACAAGCAACAGCAGAAGCTGCTAGGTGGTTTTCCCCTTTTCCTCTTCCACACAATGCAACATCCGATTTTATGTTTTGCTGGCGTCAAGGCCTCATTGAAGGCTTTGATGTGCCTAGAACTGTTGCAAGCCTCCAATCACATGCAATGGTGTCTAATGTACACTGCAAATGCTTGGGACCTGCAACAACCTTTGAAACAATCACACATATCAGATGTGGCTTTGCTGTGCACAACACGCTCTTGCTGAAAGATTGTCGATGCTGAACCTCCTGACTGATTCATGAAAATTGTGTGAAAGACATGTTGTGTGTTGTGCACTGTTGCACCAATTTGGCCTGGAACTAGTTCTGTGCTCCTGCCAGCAATCCTGACCATCCTGGAGTGTTGCAACACCACTTGTGCTGACCCAAGAGATGCCTCAGCTTTTGGCATGGCAGTGTTTTTAGCAGGCCAAAAATAGAGACCATCTTTTGGACTGGCACAAACATCACTGTGGGACGTCAACTGCTGTTTGCTGCTTGCAGAGTTGCAGATCTGCTGTCAGACTGCTGCTGATCTGAAGTTTTTGTGAAAAAGCTGCTCTCAGATTGTGAGACATTAACAGTTGCATGCTGCTTTCACTTTGCAGGTCAGAGACGCAGCATTACAGTAGACTGCAAATGAGAGCTTGGAATGCCAAGTACGTTGCCAAGGTACATGCTGCATGCAGAAGACGCTGGGCACTCAGACACAAGCACTACCCCCTCCCCCCCAGGGCCACCTCCTCTAGGGTGCCCAATCAAGGTAGAGCAGCTCGCTTGCATCACACATCTTGGATGTTTTGTGCACCACTGTGTGAGTGCCACTGCAACAGCAATGAAGCCACAAACAGCAGCCCATGCATGCACGCAGCACAAGTGATGCTCAATGGCCCCGTCAGAGTAGCAGCACAGCACACCTTCTCCTTCCTTGAGATATGCTGTTGCATAGGCTGACTGTCCTAAGCCGGCAGTTAGTGTAGACAATGCCTGTTGGTAGCAGCTTGGTAAACAATGATAGCAGTGACAAGGTGGTAGCAGTGATGGTGTGGTAAAGGCAATATGATAGCAGCTGTGCATATGTCACAAGCTACACAGACACAAGCTTGGTGGGCCTGTCCGCTGCTGATCAGACTCCCCCCATGTTGCCTTCCCCAGGGGCGGAACACAAGGAGAATCTGGATTGCAGCTGACAGGCACGCTCCCACTAGCATGCGGAGACGCAAAAACAGCTGATTTAGAGTCAGCAAGCCTATGTGTTTGGCATGTCATTGCCAGCTGGCAGCTTGCTGGGGTCACTCAAACGCTTGGACTCCCAAAGATACCAGTGCTTAGTTGAGCATTGCAAGCTAGAGACAATGGGGAAGACCTGCAGTCATGCTCATGTGGGTTTGGCAACCCATGCATGGTGTTGCACGCTGGTGCAGGACATATACTCCTTCATTCATTGGGCAGGTATCTACCCCCTGGGGTCAGCTACGCACAATGCGTGCAGGACATTCACATCCCTGCCAACAACACCGCTCACCACTGCATTGGAGCATTTGCATGAAACTTGCTGACATTGATCAACTGAGGTCATTGTACAACATAGCATGGTCTCAAGGCAACTGAAGACATCCAGCAGCCCTTGGTCTTCAGCTGCTGAAAGTCCCCAATCAGCTTGCATCTCTTTAGTCAGCTGCTGCAATCAGGTCATTGTCTAGCCTGACACCTGACTTTCCAAACTCCCTGCCAAAGTGTAGGAAGCTATGTTTGCAACCAAGGAAGTGAACATCAGGCGCAGCGGCCTCAGTCTTGTGGTGACCTCATGTCGACCTGCCTAGACGCTGGCTAGGCACAGCGCAGAAACTAGCTTCTTGACTTTCTTCCAAGTACTATGTAACAACCCACATGACAGCTTGCAGACCTGCATTAGTTCATCATCAGCAATTGTGGTGCAGAGAGTGTGAAGACCGGCTGGAGGCACTGGAGAGGGCAGGCAAAAGCTCAACCTAGCAACTCCAACTTCTGTGAAGTTGTAGATGACCAGGAAGGTTTTGTCTGGCCATGTGCTAGACAAGCTATTGGCTTTGCCTACTGGATAATGTGTGATGGTTCTCAGCCTGTGATTGGTGTCCTCTGCTGGGCTGCAGCAGCATAGGGCACTGCAGCCACACATTGTGGCAAACCTCTCTGTTTGTCAGCATGACCTTTCTGAGGGTCAAGCTGTGCCTCCAGTGTGAACCTGAGAATTTTCCTGCTGATGGCCAGAGAGCTCTTCTCAATCCCAAAACGTCCATTTCAGTTCAGAATGTCCATTCTACAGTGGAAATCTAAACTCAGAAACGCCTGGGGATGGTAAAAACGCGTTTCTACTTTGGGGAGATGTTTCAGGTTTGCAGCAACTTGTGGCTGTGGTGCAGCATGGTGCTGACTTCTTGACCTTGTTGCCAGCTACCACTGAAGCATTGAGCATTGAGCAGCTCTGTTTCTCCAATGATGGCTTGCACAAGGTCAAGAAGTCAGCACCATGCCGTACCACTCTCAAGAGGTTGCTGCTGTATTGATGATTCCATCCAGCCCGCAGCAGCATACTCTGAATGGGTCAACGGTTTTGCCAAGACTTGTGATCATTAGTGCCCTGAGTAAGAAGAAGAAGAAGAAGAAGAAGAAGAAGAAGAAGAAGAAGAAGAAGAAGCAGCAGCAGCAGCAGCAGCAGCACTGCAGTGTATCGCTCATACAAGCAAATGCAAAACCAGCGGAATATGATGACTTTCACAGTGTGACTCCTGTCAGTACATGTAGTGATTGCACTATAAGCAGAGCAAGAACCAAACTCGCGAGCAAGAGTCAAGAGCCCACGGCTGCACAGACACTTGCAGGTTACTGCCTGATTTGTGCATGACAGTCATCTCATAGACCATCAACATGCCAATTCAGCCTTTGCCTCTACTGGCAAATTGATAGCATCTCATTTAGCCAGCCTGTTCTGTGCATGGACCTGCTGTGTTGCTTTGAATGACATCACGCATGGATTGGTCAAAAGCTGTGTGCTTATCTTGAGCCTATACATGGCTCAGAGTTGAACAGATCAAGCTGGCTTTCTGCTTGTTGACATGTCTGTGTTGGACCTAGCTCTTCTGAGTACATTACCCCACCTCAGGGGTGCCTTACCAAATTGCCTATGACCTCTTGTGAGAACTCAACATCCAAGGTGGAAGTCACATGTCTCATGTGACTTGTCACTTTGACATCAATGTGGCTACTGGTTGGTTCAAACACACACATTAGTCATGTCCAGAACTGCCAAGCCACAGGGGTGCATACCTGACCACCCAAACTCGGCCATCATGGCAGTCAGTGTATAGTATGAACCATACGATTTCAATTATATGGAACATTACCTGGTCAAATAGGGTTTGGCCGTCATGGCAGTCGGCATAGTTGACGGTCTCCCAGGGCTGCTTGGCATAAGCTGATGGCTGGGAGCTGTACATAAACTCCCTGCCCGCCTTCACCTCACCCTGCACCATCATGACAGATTGTGACAGATGCTCATGCAGATACAGACGCAGAGACAGACAGATATACAGACAGACATACGGACAGACAGACAGACAAACAGACAGACGGACAGACAGACAGTTGTGACACATGTGATAGGTTGCAACAGATTGTATCGGAAACCATTTCATGTTTCACTTTACTGAACGCCTTGGTGTGTTCTGTTCATGTGTCCAGGCAGGTGACATGACACTGTGTAGTCCATGAGCAGACTCAGCCACATGGAGGTGATACAAATGCAGACGTGCAGACGTGTAGACAGACAGACAAGCAGGCAGACAGGCCGGCCGGCAGACAGACAGACAGACAGACAGACAGACAGACAGACAGACAGACAGACAGACAAGCATTCCGGCAGACAAGCAGGCAGGCAGGCAGATAGATAGCTCAAAGACCCGACCGAGATCAATAGACATATGTGCACTGAACTTGATGACAGCCAATCACCTTGAAGCTCTGCATGTGGTAGTCTTGCAGGTTGGCAGCCATGGAGAGGCGCAGCTGGTCAGTATACTCCATCAGCAGATCCCTGCGTGCCTCCTCACTCATCTCCTCTCGCATGAACTGGTTGCTAGCCGTGCCCAAGCCTGCAAACAGCATGATTGAATATAGAGTTTTGGATTTATGTAGGGTTTAGCATGTGCAGACAGCCGGCTTGCGTGGGATTTTTGTCTTTACCAATTTGCCATGTCCAATGAGAAACGGGATGTTGCGAATGCTACAAATGATGCAAAGCATCTATCAGGGACGAGTAGACTCTCATTCGATGTCTGTCTGCATGTGGACACAGTCAATGTTAACAGTTTGCAGCTATAACTGTTGTAGGTCTGCACTTGAAGTGTGAATGCTGACAAGAACAGCTTGCTTAGAGCTGTAAAACCAAAACAAAACTTGAAACAAAAGCCCTATTCAGAGTGAAAGATCATATTGCAAAGCAAATGTGAGGGTTACTGGCACGGTGTCAAGGCAGATACACCCTACGATGTTGCACCTGTGATCCACCCCTGGAAGAGGGGGGAGGCAAAGGGGCTGCCCCCCACCACTGCATCCCTGAACCTGTCATTGAAGGAGCCCAGCCCTGTTCCACCTAGGTTCACCTGACTGGCATTCACCCCTCTCTGGTTGCTGGACACCTGCAAACCAGGAACTCATACAGTACAAGGAGCTAACAATGTTAATTACCATACCCGGGGTGAGAGTACATGCTGTGGCCCTGGGTACTCAAAATACGTACTTAGTCAGCAGGCATTAGGGCTAACCAGAGTTGTACCCTAGGGGAGGACACGTGTCAAATAAATGAAGGAGCAAAGAAGTGAGTGAGTGGGTGAGTGAGCGAGTGAGTGGGTGAGTGAGCGAGTGAGCGAGCGAGCGAGGGAGCGAGCGAGTGAGTGAGTGAGTGAGTGAGTGAGTGAGTGAGTGAGTGAGTGAGTGAGTGAGTGAGTGAGTGAGTGAGTGAGTGAGTGAGTGAGTGAGTGAGTAAGTGAGGGAGGATGTGGGTGAGCGAGCAAGCAAATGATGTATACAGATTGTGATTTTTGTGATTGCAATGGTATGTGCAGTCCAGCAGCCTTAGCAAGACATGACTCAGCTAATGCTTTGACTTGACAAGCAGTTCATCAGGTGCATGCAATGCCTAATTTGCAGCCCTCAAATTTGATTCACTGCCAAGACAAGTGTGGACAGGGCTTTGCTTGATGAGTCAGGTAGGGCTTGATGCAGGTGGTCAGGTAGGGTTTCAGCTAATTAGCAGGTTAGGGTCGCTGACCTCACCAAAATCCCAAGCCTCTCCGTAGATGTAGAGCCCCTTGCCGTCTACCCCATCTGCTTCTAGGGTCAGCGCTGCTAGGGCTGCCTGAATTTTCTTCATTGTGCTCAGCATCAGATGACCCATGATGTCGAATCTGAACCCATCTACCTGCAACACTCATTTCTGGCTCAGCGCGTGGCAGATGCCCCTCCCCCCTCCCCCAAGAAAAGGAAGAAATCCAAATGGTAAACTGCATAATTACGGCATAATGTGTAATGCAAGCAGGGTGATCTATTCCAAAGGTGGCATGCACTAGAGCAGAAGACCCCAAGTATATAAAGGTATATGTAGACATACATGCACTAAATACAGAATATATCAACACTCATTCTACACTTGTGAACCAGCAAGTCGGTGGGACAACACCAACAATGAATTGTGCATCTGGGACATTCTAGTTGCATGACCTGGAGTCTGTGCTCAACAGGTCTTCTCAGCACACTGACAGGATCGACCTCTGTTGTATGATGAGTTAAAAGACAGTGTTGATGCCATGGCATGCTGCCTGTCATGACTTGTGACTGTGGACTGACGCAGCTGCAAGAATGATCTGTGCACATCATGCGCAGCTATTGTGGGAAGTAAAAACAAGCGTGTTCAGCAAAACTGTCCAAACTGTTGACAACAGACAGCATATACAAAGATGGTACAGAAGCAAAACTTGCACAATATGCACATGATATAAAACCAGTACCCTCAGGTGTGCTTCCGCTGTATTGGTGGGATGGTATAAAATAGGGTTGATCAGATTCTGAACAGATTTTGCATTTTTGGTGTGTGGATATTTGGAGTAAGTTGCCACCTTGTAGTCTTTGGCCCAGTGCACAATGTCGTCAATGACCAGCCTTTCACACATGGCATGCTCTGAGGCTGTGTTGTTGCAGCAAGTGCTCATGCAGATGTCCCCATTCTCCATGTGCCTGTAGTAATAGCCAGGCACCACCTTGTCTAGCACAGAGTATCTACTGTGCTGCCCTGCAGCAGAAGAAGAGCAAGAGAATGTAGTAATAGCCGGGGACCACCTTGTCCAGAACAGAGTTTCTACTGTGCTGCCCTGCAGCCGAAGAAGAGCAAATGATTGTATGGTGCAACCAGCAAGCTGGGAGTCAGAGCCGATGGCCGTTCAAGCATTTGATGAAGCACTTGAATGACACTGAAGTGACACACTTACAAGTCTGTATGCAAGTGTCTCTGTAGGCCCACGAAGTGACCATCAATGGGGTTCTTATCTTTGTCTATGTGTGGCAACTTGACTTGCAAGGCAGTGACCCTAATTGAGGGAGGCGTGCACCCCGCCATATGGGCGCTGGAGGGTCCCGTACCTCATGAGTGGCTAGTACTTCTTCCCAGAGGGGCATTAAGCAGTTGGCCAGTTACCAATTGCATGGGGTTATCAGACAGCTCACCAGCTGCAAAGGTATGGTTGTACACCACATCCAGAACAACCTTCAATCCTAGTCCATGAAGGCTCTGCACCATCTGCCGGAACTCCACAACCCTGGCAGAACCATCAGGGTTTGAGGCGTAACTCCCCTCGGGAGCCATGTAATGCACCGGGTCATAACCCCAGTTGAAGCCATCTTCATCAGCAATGGCTAGGACTGCTGCCTGTTGCTCTTCGCTGTCTATGGCATGCTTTGACAGATCCTCCTGCACAGACAAAACCACATTGGATCAGCTGCAAACAAGGGTCAAGCCCCAGTACAGTCCGTCTATATCAGCAACGGCTAGGACTGTGTTGTTACACTCATACAAGCATTGGCCAAGAGAAAGCTTTTTGTGTGACTGCAACCTGTTGTGTCACAGCACGATGGAGCTCCTAGTACACAAGATACTGAATGAGACAGGAAAGCTGGAGCCTCAAGCAGAACGAGAGCTCCATCAAGCTTTACATGTCACATGAACACTACTCTGATTCATGCCCAACCTGCACAGTTCTCATGTCAAGTATGATGCAGAACTCTATATTTTCAGGGTTTAGGGTTTATGGTGAACTCTTCCAGCTGCGCAATTTGACACACGTTCAGCCAAAGGGCTCTGCACCGAGCATAAACTCATACTTGAGAATGCATCCCAACGGATAAATTACTATTCGTGGACAACTTGTGTCACTAACCCCGGATGCAGCTTGTCTGTGAACAGTAGTGTAAGCAGTATGGCCATTTCCAAAGGGAGGAAGGTGCTGTTGGTGACAAGGCAGTAGCTTGGCCGCAACAGGACCTTCACTCACTTTAGAAGGGCGTTTGGTCATTCGTGTCATCTGAGAAATCACAACAGCACAGCATCATGCCAGGCATTTTACCAGGATCTGCAAACCAGTGCATCCTTGGGAATCTGTGCTACATCCTGTCAAGAAAGTGCATAGCACAGTGTACCTTGGCTGTACAGCATGCGTTTACCAATGAAGATGCAATCAGGCAATGTGTACACTTGCAGAGTTGTGTTCTGGATTTGTGGTTCTGGGTCGCATGCAGATGTCGCTTTCTCTGCGGCTGCAACCTGCTGTATCACAGAATGGGATACTCAATCAGGATACTCAATCAGGGTACATGCCCTATTCATAGCGAGAGCTCCAACCAGAGTTCAGGTCACATGAACACAACTACCATTCATGCCCCCTACCTACACAGTCCTCATGTCAAACCTTGTGCATACCTCCTCCAGCTGTACAGTTTGACGGTGTTCAGCTGAAGCCTTTTGCATAGAGCAGAAGCTCTTGTTTGAGACTGCACCCCAGTGGGTCAATGACACAATTTGTGCATTTACAGTACTTCATGTTGTGCATTGACATGGCGTCGTATGCTCGGTGTGTATGTTGCCCTTACACATGGAGTGTTGCACCTTCGTGAGCATGACTGTGCAGTGTTGCTTGTAGTCAGCAGTTCACACTACACGTTCGTGCTCTCAGAGGTGCAACACTAGAGTACTCCATGCCCAAGGGCAACACACACCCAGCATACAAGGCCCTCAGGCAGCTCAGCAAGCCCAAGTGACAACCTGGCAGGCAGCTGCAACATGAGATCCCTGGCAGGCAGCTGCACACAGCTTCTGAGTGCATTGCTGACTGCCTCAAGTAGCTATGAACACTTGACTGACATGCTGACACCATTCAGCAATGCACTCGTAACCTGTGTGCAGCAATTTGCCAGACATCTCATGTTGCAGTTGCCTGCCAGGTTGACACCTCACACATTGCTCCTGAGGTGCTGGTAACACCCCTGCCGCCCGTCTTCCATTGGACCCCGCACCCCCTTCCTATTTCAGAATCACGGTAGATGAGGTTGTCACAGCTATCAAGCGCCTCAAGAACAATGAATCCCCTGGGGTATGCAGTATCTTGTCAGAGGTGCTGAAGTGAGGGGGTGTCTCTGTGCATTCTGAGCTGTACAGAGTCATCCTTGGCGCGCAAGAAACAAAAATGTTGTACCAACAGACCTTACATGGATGCCTAGAATAGACTGTTCTGGAGAAACAAGACTTGCCCTGCACGCACCTAGCTCGTTATTCAGAGAGCGTAAATGATGGTAACTTTGTTACGATCATTATCATCATTAGGGTGCATGATTCAATATGATAACTTATTATCATTTAGCAAATTGGTATACATTTAAATTATTAACAATGCACATTTCCAATTATTTTCATTATTTTTGTTAATGCACTTTATTATGAGTACTGTCATCACTGTGATTATCTTGATCCTTTTATTGTGATTAGTGTGACCTTTTCAAAAAAGGTTCAGGTCCAGATTGGGACAAAGCAGTCAAGCCCCAAAAGGACTCACATCCATTTGGAAAGCACTTTCACAGTGGTGTTGGGCCATGTGCAGTATGTTGCATTGCATACACATAGCACCATGCACCCTGGCCTTACAGCATGCATTTGACAAAGATGACCAAGATCAGTCATGGTGTGCATTTGTCAGAGTCATGTTCCGGATCTGAAAATTAGGTGAATTTCCATACATGTACTTGGCTCACTCTGTGACACATTCATTCTGTTAAGACCACAACACAACCTGTCCCTATGGGCCCTTTGAACACAACAGGTTCATAGTGGCAGATGCTGATGTGGTCTTGAACGAAAATGTCAAACCACAAATTCGTCACTTGACATGTATTTTGTCACTTGAACTTTGTGTTCTTGTGTCATGAACAGGTTTGCCTAGCCAGCTTGAGCTGGTGCAGACAGTGCTGAGTGGCTGCTCACATGCAACAGGTGCTCCTTTTGCGTCATGCAAACATGTTGAACCAAGTCTGAGCCATAAAACCATCCCAGTGAGTGAACCTGATTCACATTGGACCAACTATTTTGACTCAGCGAGCTTGAATGATGGCACAGACTTTAACCCAAACATTTGCTTATTGCGGGAAGATACAAATCTGTGAGTCACAACACAGCTTGCTGGCTTCACATGATGGCAACATGTTGTGTTACAATGCATTGAGCTGGAGGGAAAGACAGCGATTCAAAACTAGAGGGAATGAGGGTGCAGTGCGACGGCAAAGAGCGACAGCGTGTTTGATGTGGACAGAATGACGGGCATTAGATTTTGTTTATGCACATGATAATTAAATATCTAAACATATGATTTTTTGTCAAAAAGTATTCACCAGTCAACATACTCAGTCGATTCAAGGGCCCTTCAGAAGGGCCCTGCAGAGAGCGTAAGCTCATTGTAAGAACGTCTGGATGGACTAATGCAACAATTTGTCCATTGACAACAACCCAACTTGACCAGTGACAGTATGGTCATCCTCAAGTGAAATGAGGACCTTGATGGCGACAACGCAATAGGACCTTGACCCACTTGAGAAGGACATTTGGTCATGTGGCAGACTTGCGCTGTGTCATTGGACAGTTCTCAAACGCATAGCCTGTCTGTATAGGATGCATGTGCAAAAACCATACCAAAATCAGTCAATGTTTACACCTATCATAGATACATTATAAATCTTAGAAGATAGGTATGTGAGGATCTGGATCTTTACTTGTTTACTCACTTACTGTGGGGAGCACGAATGAGCATTGAAGGAACAGCAGCTCATGTAGCCGCTTTACACTCTTGTTCAAGACATGTTTTCTCGAGTCTCCAGACCTGCTGTTGCAAAAGGTGGTGAGTGGTTGCTTGCAAGCAGCAGGTGCTCTTCCACATCTAGCAAACATGTTGGCCAAGGTCTGTGCCATCCATCCAGCGGAATCAGTCGTCGTGAGTCATGATTGACCCACCAACCATGCAAGTCAACGCGACTCATCAAGCTGGATGGATGGCACAAACCTTGGCCAACATGGTCGCTCAATACGGAAATGTGTAAATCTGTGAGTCACAGCAACGTTTGTTGGGTTTGTATGACGGCATCATGCTGAGTTGCAATTGAGATCTCAACTGCAACTCAGCATGTAGCAGTTCTAACATACTATCATTCCCTCAATTCTAGGATTCTAGGATTCTAAAATCGACAAAATGTTCGCATGTTAGAACTGAGGGAACAACAGCGTATTAAATTTGGAGCAATTGACAGTGGGAACTGGAACTGGAGGGCATGAGAGCATTGGAACTGGAGAGGCACACATGTTGACACATGAAGTTCTGTCTGCCACACAAGCTCCAACAAGGTTTCCATGCATGTATCATATGACATCTACACCATACGCCATGTAAACACACTTCAATCAAATGCACAAGAGTGGCAGGTCTTGAATCACAGATAATCTAGCTGTACTCAATTCTGCCAGGGACGCAGCAGACAGGTTTGGTCTATGGGCATGTTACTTTTGATCATGTACTCAGCACTGAAGTACATGCACCAAGGCATGCAAGGGACAACAGAGAAGCAGCTTTCATGCACCTGCAACTTCCCAAGACAGTTTCTCAAGACACTTTCCCAACACACTATCCCAAAGCATGGTCTTGTTGCCTTTGTCAGAGCTGGCACAACAATGTTGTGTGTTTGCTTACAGACATCAAGTGCATCTTTCTCCATCACGCAAACATGCCAACCAAAGGACCCAGGCCTATACCATCAATTTGAGTCAAGGCATCAAGGCTGTTTGGTCCGCCATGTCCCAGCAAAGATAGCTCATGGTGGTCACAACTTATATGTGTGACTCACAGCAGACCAACCAACCTTGATTGGCAGCATGTTGTATGGCACTGCAATAGCATCACAGCATGCTGACCTGGAGGCACAACAGAAATTGCACCTCCAATTCCGGTGCACTGTGATTCCTTTCAGTTGCAAAGCGTTATCATTCCCTCCAAAGGACTACATGCTACAGCTGGAGGGTATAGTCCACTGGTGGGAATGACAAGGCAGACAAGCTGGAGGGATTGACAACACAAATGAATACAAGTATATCATCATGACAGCGCACTGGAGGGGTGTAGTGCACTGGTGGGAATGACAGGGCATATGGAATGGAGAGACTGACAGCACATTGGGAATGGAGGGAGTGATAGCGCACTAAACCTGATGCAACAGCTAGCACTCAGCGTGTTGATGACATGTCTGCCGCTCAAGCTGAACCAAGCTGTATGTGCATGGACCATATAAGCATTCAGCTAACAACCAGATCGCTAGTCAGCTCTCATAAGCACTGTGCACTGTGCTTATGCTCCGAAGTCAGTGTGCAACGGGCATGACTGTCAGCTCTCCTTCGCTGCACGCTCAAGCCAGGAGGAGCAAAGGAAAAAAGGTACAGCCCTTGCACTGCAGTTCTTTGGACCACCAGTGTCAGTGTTGTCGTTTGGCAAGGTTGATGAGTCAAGTCTGGTTGATGTTGTCAGCATGCCACAGAAAGGCTTGGATTCTCTGTGCTTTGGTACTGCCTTGTCATACTAGTAATGTCCAAAAATGTTGGACAGGGTTCATGGACAAATGTGTGTATGGCAGGGTGAGTTTGAGCAATCCGGACCCCCGCAATGCCTCGTAGCTTGAAAAAAAAATCAGGAACATCATTGCATGAACACATTGCAGTAAGACGTCACGATTTTCACATTTGTGCTTACGAAAAGAAAATATTCTCTGCATTTTATTGTGCACAGGCAGACAGACATGCTACACCTATGAAACTTGGGCAGATCTAGAAGGTCGTGCCGTAAGTGGCAAGCCATTTGGTTGAACTGGTTGCTTTTGCTAGGAGTGAGAGCAACATACTACAATGGCTCAGGAAATGATTTATCCTTTGTGCTAGTCAGCTTGTCCCACTTCCCCCTTGAAACAGCTGAGCATTGGATTTGTGGCAGGGGCCAATTAGCTTGTCTCACCAGTGAGATAAGCTTACTAGCACCAACCACAATTCCAATGCTCAAGTACTTCCTAAGGAACAGCATGTGTCATGTCCAAGAGTCAGTGTATGCCTCAGTGTATGCTGATGCTGTGTGTCACCAGAAGCGTTATCAATTGTCAACAGAGCCAAGTATGCAATCGAGCCATGGCATGTTTGCAGCAAAACCACCCTGGCATCTCTGATATTACATACTTCCAATTTATGACTTGTAACAGAACTTTATGTTGACATTGTATTGACTTATACTTCATTAGCATTAATTTTTCAAGCATTGTGAAGTTACCTTGATAGTGGCTTGGTCTTCTGCTTGTTCAGGTACCGATCCATAGTCATATGATGGCAGAAGGTGAATGTGCGTCAACCCAGCTGACTGAAGCCTCCTGAGGTGGGCAACTCCAGCCGAGTCTTGTAGGGTGAACGCCTGGTACTTGCCACGCAGCTCTTCAGGCACGGTCTCGTCACTCATGCTGCAGAACATGGTGTACATTTTGACATTGGCTGATAGCACAGACAGCGATACGGTTTGTTACATGTCGACATGTTGTAGTACAGTATGTCATCTTGTGTTGCGTGCTACCCTTTATGCAATCTTACATGTAGTGTTGTGTTATGTTACGTTCTAATGAAGTAGTATACGCTACAATATATGCTATGTTAGAAGGGCAGCAATTTGTTGCTAACAATTCTGCATGCAATGTGTTTTGATGGCACAGACAGCATGACTGATGACTGACGCCTACTTCTGATATACCTGAAGTCTCGAATATGCAGCTCATAGATGGAGGTGTCAGTCCAAGGGGCAGCAGGGAGGAGTGTGTGCGAAGCCCAGCCCTCCGGCATTGTCATGTCGTCATCCATCGACGCAATCTGCACACCACTATAGCTCTCTCAGGCAAGGCTAACAGCAACAAGCTGAATTATGGCTCGCACGGACTGTTGAATGTACGTTGTTGGCATGTATGATGGCATGCAGCTGGCAGAAGCTGGGCTTGAAGTTGTAAATTGAATGGCATTTGCAGAGTGTCAGACAATATGCAAACACCTTATGACTGCTCTTCTTATTTTGATGAATTCAGGAATTCATACATTGCCAGATCTCTTGAGCAATCGGACAAGTCGAGTGGAAGCTCTTGCAAAACACTCGTAATGAAGGTCAGATATGTGACTTGCGTGATGCCTGCAACACTGCCACTGCTGGCGTTCAGATGGGACATTGAAACCACAACATGCGGGAACAGACATCAGGCTAGCAGGTACATCACAGATATTGGGCCCACCTGCGTGTGGGTCCCGTCTGCTGCCAAGCATAGAGAGTATGGGTCTGTGGTGATTAGGGTCTCCACTTGCTGACTGTCTGGGCAGAAGACAGTGATGCGGTATTGGTAGTATTTGCCTCTCCAGCTGCTTGGACCCTGTAGGCAACACTCTGCATTCTTGCTATGGTGCACGACACGCCTAGCAGAGATATATACATTATGTACTCATAAATTGTCATTATGTATGAGAAAATGTCATGTCCTGGTGTCCATACATGGATGGCTCACATCGGACATGCGGTTTACATTGATGTCATGATAAGACAGCTGATTAGATGTATGGTTCATGTAGTAATGAATTTGAATGTCCAGCCACTGCATGACAAATTCCTGTTGACTGCATTGTTTGTCTGCTTGGCATTTCTCAAGGCTGACTTTTAATGTACCAACATGATTTGCTTCATGCATGAGCCGGTGGAACAAACTGTACAGTCTTTGCACTGCCTGCTTCACACATGAACAGGACGCCCTGGACATAAACCATTGGGCATGAAGGCCAGAGCATCCCCCTTATGTGTGAAGCATGCAATGCAGGGGCTACACAGCTTTGTCTACTGGCTCACACATCAGAGCCGGGCAGGCAGCTAAGAAGGGCTGATGAGTAAGATGGTGATGATGGCTGTCATGTTGAGACTGTAAACCTGCTGCACATGAGACGTGTCATTTGCTATATGAGCTCCAGGCTACCGCCTTGAAAGGCTCCCGTTATGATTGCTGAAAAGCGTTAAGTATTCTTTTCTTTTCTTGGATGCTGTATTGGCCTTTCTACCTAGCATCCCAGGAGGCTGGACGCTAGATGTCAGGGCAAAGAAGCAACCAAGACAGTAGACAAGGCGCCACGAGGCAAAACCAATGGGGCACAACCAGGAACCTTTGTTGTACTTCTAGCAATCGTGTGGGGGTAATCAGAGCAAGTTTCAGAGATCCTTTAGTAAGTTACACAAAAGCTTGGAAAGTTTCAGCTTGTGATTGGTCTTGCCGTGTGTTCCTTGGCCCTGGAGCTTGAGCTCATTCATTGCATTAGATCAAAGCATGACTAAAGGTCAGGTACGGACAGTCGTATTTAGTGGTGTATGATCAAGGCAGCAACACATCCCACTCTGGTCTAGAACAGCAGAATAGCAACCTGAGGCATCGAGACCTGTATCGTCATGGTGTCTGCCCTGTATGCCCTTGCATCACAATATGTGTTAACCTTGTGAACGTAACAGACGAATGACGGCGCTACTTTGCAGCTAACATTGCTGACATCATGCCTGGGTCTTCCAAACACAATTGGTCTTTGGTTCTCCATGAATTTTATGCTGATGCATGGAATGTGGCTGCCAACTAAAACATGCGTTTGGTGCCAACGTGCAATTGCTACATACGCACAAAACGATACTTGGTCTGTCTCACGCATTTCAAATTCACACCATCCAATGCTGCAGTTCTAAGATTGATATAAGCGTTAGCGTATTGCCTTGGAAGAAGCCGTGCAACAGCTTGAGCAGGAGTACACACCTGTGCTGCCGCCTGATTTGCTCAAATGAGACTCAGTGTTGATGTGCCCTCACCAGTCATGGAACAGTTATGCCGGTCATGGAACAGTCATGTTGGCCGTAACACAGTCACGCTGGCCGTGGAACAGTCATGCCGGTCATGGAACAGTCATATGTTACTTGTGTACGTCTTGGATGGCATGTGTTGCAGCTGTTAGACGTACACAAGTAACATTTAACAGCTGCAACACATGCCATCCAAGTAATGTGAGCATGGTCATGCATGCTGCAAAGAGTATGCAGGCTCCTAGGGCGCCACAATTCACGTGACATTCGTGGCAGTAATGATACGCGGTATGCTTTCAAGGTGACTTTCAGTTAGCCAGCATGCGACCGCTTGAAGTCAACATTGCTGACAGCACATCAAGTGACAGAGACTATGCATGTGCTGTGTCGCCAGCACATAGACAGTGCTGTCACATGGTCTGCTGATGACAGCGTAAAGACATCCATGCAGTACTACCCTGTTCTTTAGGGTTTACGTTTCTTTAGATTACGTTTGTTTAGGGTTCCGTGGTGACCAGCGCCATTCTTTGTACACCCTCAACAGAAGGCTTATGTTGTTGTGGTGCAAAGATACTAATCCTGTTACAATAACACGCTTCTGCTGTTGGAACACAGACTGATACTTTTGCACCTCAAAAGAATGCTCACTTCCGCTGGCATGATACAAACTGAAACTTTTGCATCTCAAAAGCAAATTTTTTGGTTTTGACGCCAAGGTGTTGACTTGCAAAGCTGCTGGCCGCACTTAGCGTAGCATGCGGCCATGTATTGTGTTCAGGGAAGGGTTGACACGATCTGACTGTGACCCACTTTGGGGCGTGCAGAAGCAGAAAACCTCAACTTCAGGATTTGCTCTGAGAATGTATTTGTGACAACAACATGCCAACACAGAAACAGACATGGACATGTCATTGCCCTGATGGCATCAAGTGCTATTGCAAGTAGCATTGCTCATCAGATTAGTAATCTGTGCATACTGGAGACAGGAGTACGGGAGAACACTAGAGAGGCTTTTGATTGTGCAAATTGTGGCTGTGAATATTCTGACAGTCATTGCACTTTTTGCATGCTGCAACGCAGGGACAGGTCTGTATATGCCGGAGGTTGAAAGCAGCTACATCACAATGGAATTACTACACACAATCGAAAGGCAGCAGACCTAATGGTTGCATGTTGCTGCCCAGCTGCAGCTTAAAACTCTTTGGGGACATTTCAGAAAATATGTTAATCACAACAAACCAGAGCAGGTGAAGCCAGCCGTTTGGGATGGGACTTGTTACGTCTATTGTTATGATGTCAGGCTTTGTGTGGCCGGACGTCAAGAAAGTCACTGCCATGCGAACTCTTCATTACGCTTTCTGACAGCTCTTCCTGGCAAACCAGTGTCATCAATCACAACTAGTTGCGTCAATCAGCGCAAAGAGTAGTGTTGACTTTGCATGGCTTGATAGGCATCACTAATATTGACATGACCTGATAACAAGTTTTGCCATAGAAAAGCTCAACACAGCCAACTAGGTATGGCTGTAAGACGTGGGTCATGACGCCATGTAAGGTATTGGCTGTAATCAAGCAAGAGCTTGACTATAGCATGTGCATCTTATGACTTGCTAATCATGACTCAACGGTGATGTCATAGTCCTGACGGTCTGCTGTTGTGAGAAAAACATCTATGAGTAAAGAGAGTAAGTTCCCTTCTGAGACACGCTTGTGCACGTTCTGCATGATCTGGAATCTCCATCTTGAGAGAGCAGGGCTTACTTGATGACTCCAGACTCCCTTGTGCGACGTCATGTGCTCCTCACACACAGCCTGATTGTCCTTGGGGGCATCAAACACCAGCAGGTCCACCTGCATCCATAGGCAGGTTGAAGCCATCTGGCAAAAGTAACATGCAATAGCTGTCCATATGCAATGCATGTAAGCCATTAGCAACTGCTCAATTGCAACAAGGCCCTGAAGAGTATGCCCTTGATGCACGAAGACATAGAAAATTGAAAGAGGATGTACAAGAGTGCATGTAACTGTTCAGCTGTGGACAAATATTGAAATGTATGTTTGCAATAAGACTGTGTGATTGTAAGTAGTTGTACAAGTGTACAACACACATACACATCTGAAGCGAGAAATTTGCATCACTATATACATGTGTATCCGTTTAAGATGTGGGTGTACAACAGGCAGCAAACCTGCTGAGCAGTCGGAGCCCAGAGGGAGATATTCACCCCCTGGGGCCCGAGATGAGCCCCCAGCGCACCCTCATAGAAGAAGAGATCATCCAATACGCCAGGTGTCTGCACACCTGAAAAGTCCAACACAATCAGATTGCTGCACACCGGCTGATTTCATCAATGATTCCACATTGACATATATACACATGGACAAGCCACAATACATTGCATGTTGGGTGGCAAAGCCTCATTTGCTGAATCCGGGGTTAACCTTGAAACTGCATGCAGGTGATGCTTGCTATACATTGTAGGTTTGCAGAGGAGTTTGGCCAAGAATTGGGATAGGGGGTTGGGGTACCTGTTGCTGCCAGGGGGTGCCCGCTTGAAGTCTCTGCGGTAACAGCCAGCTGGCTTTGCAGAATCTGCACCATAAGGCTGAAAGGCGATCAGTGTTGCTGCCACACACACACACATACAGAAGACAAATGAACCATGAGGCTGTTGCAACAGCAGCCAGTGATAGTCAGATGGCTGGTTATGGCATGTGCAGGTAACTTGGAACACATGCATCTAGGGGTTGGACCCAATTTCCGGTAGTGGGTATGCAGACTACAATAATATTGATATAAACAACAACACTAATGATAACACTTATAGTAGTGAGGATGATGACAATCACAATATTGATCAACACGACCGTCATAGTAATAATAGTGAGTAAGCAGGGTGCTGGGTGCTGAGGGCGTCCTGGATGCATGAAGGGTTTTTACGCGCAATATGATACTGCCCCAGAATCACAATCTATCTTTCTAGAGTCGCCAGGGGTACTGCGTGTGAACACAGGTCATACAGAAACAAAGCAAAAAGCAGAGCAGAATCAGAGCAGTAACTAGTTTGGACCGAGATTAAAAAACACTACACGCACGTGCATTTACATTGATCAGCAGTGGTGTGGCTGGTCTATCCAGCTATGCACCCTTATAGGTTCTGCAATGGCTTGCCTGTGTTCTTGCTGCACAAAAATCCACCAAGTTGGCCCAAGTACTAGACAGCAGCGCAAAGGCGACATCCATTCAGGTCACAATCGCCTCAATCAGCTCAGCAAGCTCAAAGCCCAACTGATTGAGCCATATGTGAGCTGAATGAGGGTTGCTTTTGCGCATGTTGTGTTGCACTTGGGCCATGGCCAGCTGTGATGACCAGTATTGCTGGTGATCAGCAGCTGCAGCCTGTCGGCTGATTTTGTTGGCTGCTGTGTACAAGGCCTTTACGCTAGAGTCTGGCTGGCTTGCCAAGTTTGCCACAATCTGTGCTTCTGATCAACAAGCTGTGGATTCTGAGATGCAGGACTTCCTGGGTTTGGGTGATTGGCATAAGTGCATATGACTGGTGAGCATGAGGGCGCTGGGCAGAGCCTCCCAGCTGTACTCCACATCAGGGATTACAATCAGGGGATGGGTTGGGAGTACAGTAGACATTGCACCCCCATAACCTGATTGTTCCAATAGATGTGGAGCACAACTTGGATGCTTTGCATAGCGCTGTCATGCTCACAAATCATTTGCATTTATGGCAATGGCACCTATGTTGACGGCGCATACGGCAATCGCAGAGTTCATGAAAGGTTGGAAATAAAGCAGAGCCAACATGAAGCCCACATGTGTTGCAGCAATTGACATTACCATACCACGGAGCTTCACTGCACAGAGTAATCACCTGAGCAGCCAGCGAGGCACATGACAATGTCTAAAAAGCTTTCTGACATGACCCACCTCATCATACGGTAACGCTGGTACCGCGAGCATCTTGCACCCAGCTAAATGAGGGAACTGGCCTCCAGGCTTGTACTGCTGTGCTGTGTCTTTAAGTTGGTACGACCCATCAGCATGTATCACACCTTCTCCTGCATGAGAACCATATGTTGGCTGCACAGGTCATAATAATATTGCTTGTCTGAGGTTCCCATGTATGTTCCGGCTGTGTGTTAACAAATGCTGTGGCATGCCATGTGCTGCAGCCTCTAGTGTTTCTGCAAGCAGACACCCACAAGCAAAAAGAACAACGCACGCTGCAAAACCAAGACATGCCTGTGAGCTTGAGGTTGCCTTGTTTGCTGTAGTGCAGCTTGAAGACAGGTTCATCTTGCCCCAGCCAGGTTTTGTCAACCCGCCACAGTACAGTGTGCCGATCTGTCCTGCATGCACCACCATCAATTTACGCAGAATCCATTGATGGGTAGTCAGTCCACGTTCAGTTTTGATGTGTAGCATTTAGGGGTCTGCATATCCTCTGTTGACAAGGGCTGTGCATTACAGCTGCAAGACGAGGGGCGCTGCAAAATACCTGTCACCCATTGAATAACTTGTGCGACATGGGGACATGGGGTTGTCATTTGGCTCATCTTGGCTTACAAGTCCGCAAACTCCATCTATTGGTGGATCTCTTGCGGCAATAATGTTCCTGTTGCTGATCCTTTTTTGTCATGCGTGGCCAGTCATATGTTTAAAGCAGCAGACCCACCAGTGTGCGTATGACTTTGTCAAGTCTCCTGTCAATATGCTATCGATGTCCACTTTTTCCATAAACACCTCCTTGGTACCTTGCACCAGCCATACTTCATGGGTGTCGGTGCTGATCTCAACAATTTCGCCTCCAGCATCAAGCTGGTCACCTGGAACAGAAACAACAGTTGCGTGCACAATGTTTCACAAGACACCGAAGGCTAAGGTGACAGAATCAGCTGGAAGTGCGAAAGTTGCAGCCTACCTTTGCGCAGCTGCAATCCAATCCAGTGGCTGTACCCGTTCTTTTGATGATCGGGAATGAGTTTCAAGCGAAATTGTGCGTCAGTGTCCGTGCACCTGAAGGCACCGATGGTTGCAGCACGGACGCAGGTGTTGCCGAGCAGCTAGCCGGATTACATTAAACTGACAGCACCTGTCGGGTTGAAGGCCGCCAGATTCTTTCGTAGGATTCTGTACCTCGCCCCAAGTGTGTAAGCGCCAATCCTGCAGCCGAGTACCAAACTAGGCAAAAAGATTTCTCCCTGGATTGACCTACCGACCGGTGACGCGATGCAGCATCAAGCGATGCTAGGGAGCCAAAACGATGCAGAGCAACAGATTGGAGGATTGAACAATCGAAGACAAAGTTTGACTTGAGGCTTGCGCCTCTGATGGCTTACCCACACGTCTCCCCGTCGAAGGTAATGCACGGTGAGGATTCGTCCTTGCACGGAGTCTGCAGCTGGAGCATCAACATGACTCTTTGCGGCTGCCACAGTGCCCTTATGCTGACGATTAGCAGACCCTGATCGTCGTGTCGGTGAAGTCAACAGAGATCTAACAGTGCGACTGCAGCTGACGAGCTGTGACGCGGCGTGACAACGATGCCACAATAATATCGAGCAATTCGGGTAGCCAACACCAACGCGTTGTCTTGCACAGCTCAATTGCATGTTTTCTGCGCGTCACACGCGAAAGTCTTTGGGTGAAAGCGCTCTTCAAGACGCTCTGCCCCTCTTCTTCAAACTGTGCGTACGAACACTGTTGGTTTAACAGCTTGGGCACCATCGAACTGTGGTCAGGCCACAACTTAGGTGCCACTTCCTTGTGTGAGAACGTTCACAACTAGGGGGATCGCACGCGCTGGGGTCGTGGCTGACACAAGCAGAGAGCTGCGGGTCAACGCTATATGCAGTTTAGCACCGGCACCGTATGCCGTGCGTGTGCAATTACCGACCGGAGTAGCCGTTTTGAACATTCATCCAAAGTTCTTGGAGTTTGTGTCACTCACGTACGCCCTCCGAACGAACGTCACCACCGCGCCTGGCACCTCAGATCAACGATCTCGAACAAGACTTATGTCAAGGGAAAGGTACACTGGCAGCAGTCGTTGAACCTGCGGCATGCCAATGTGTGCTCATTGGACAGACTCCCTGACCATATTGCTGACTGCAGCTCCAGTTGCAGGCAGCAGCTGGTCTTCCTGCAAACAAAGCTCCTGCAACTGCTGCTATCCCTCTACTCTTAGCAGAAAGCTACTATGCCCTTCAAAACCCCGCCATGTTGAACATGCGTTATTCAGAAGCAGTTCAGGTAATTTGCTCAGCCTCAGTGCCTACGTCATTTGATATGCCCTTTTTGAGGTACCACAGGTCCAATTTTTGCAGTCACCATTGATCATGATGGCCGTCATTGTGTTGATGATGCACTCTGTCCTGCAGAACTTTGCAAGGACTGCAGTGACTGCGTACGAGTGTGGATACTCAGAAGACACACTGTGTCAAGAGCTTGAGCAGGCAACTGCACAGCATAGCACACCAGACAGTGTGAAGGTAACAATGCCTTGGAGGTGTCCCCTTGTTTCACTGTTATACAGACATACATCCTAACTTCTGTAGCAGTACCCACCCTGCATAGGTGCATGTATATCTGGTATCAGGTTACAGTATCCACCATGAGGATACCTGTCTTGATTCCCTCACCAGCTGCAGCAATGTGCAATGCAGGCTATTGATCAGAAGGACTGCTTGTTGTGTGTCTGCATGGTGTGGATGACTCTTGTGATGTCCAAAAGCACTCGTAGATGGTCCACAGGTACTGCTCTGTCATGTTTGCTTCACTGCTCTCCTATGCCCTGCATGAACTGCTGCGTGCAGCTTAATGACTGATCATGGCGCCTTTTTCTTGTGCCAGCTTGAAATCTGGCGCTGGCATTAGGGAGACTGTGCAAAGGTCTCTGCAGCGCATGTTTGTGACTTCTTGCCTCCCGCAAGTTCATCAGTTCAGCAACAACATGTATTGTCTACAGCAAAGCCAGTGTCAGAGCCCACATTGGAGTCCTGGCAAGGCTTTGTGTCCCTGATAGTCAAAGGCTACATGGAAAAAAGATGGGCCTGGACCCCAATTGACAGACTTCAGATGGAGCTGACAGCTGTCACAGGGCGTACTGAACGGCCCCATGTTGTTGCTGAGTGGGCAAGAGTTGTACACACAACCCTTGAGCAGGTTGCACCACAGTTTCCGTCCCGCTGACACTGACAGATTGAGAGAGACATCTTCATCAGTTGAGTGTTGTTTTAGCGCTGCAAAGGACAAGTCAGAGCACGTCGATACTTATGCGGTCAAATTGACCAGGGTGGCACTGTACATAAGACTTAGAGTTTGCTGTGATTTGTTCCTATATGCAGATCCAGCTCAATGTACAGATCATGTGTGCATATTGTATTTGAGAGAAGACCATGAGTGTATGCAATACCTAGGGGATATACTGTACACTAAAATTAGCATACATACCTAGTGTGTTTTGCCAAATACCTGCTGTGTACCATATGTAATTTATCAACAGCATTGCCAGAGGCAGCTGCGGTAAGTGTGCAGGATACACATGGGGCACATTATGCTTGACAGAAAAGCTTGACTGTATGCAAAGACAGCGGACACAAAATGCTATATACTCTGATTGTCCTACAGAAGACATTGCAATGACGGCACGTGCACAATTTGTTGTCAGCTCTACACTGGCAGCTCTCTGTTCTGAGCATGATCAAGATGTCTGGGAAACTCGTCGTTCGTGCCTCATCCAATAGGCTGCGGTCTTTCAACATCAAACAAAGTGAGCGCCTGGCAGCAGTGTCTGCACAGATGACAGCGCTTGAAAGAAGTCTGTATGCCACGGGGAACATTCACATGCAGAAATGCTTCTCCTGTCATGGGGTTCTGCCCCCACCACCCTGCCCATGGCAGAGTGTCCTTGTCCTGCGTTTCCATAGCGCACATCTGACGACACAGAACAGCAATACTGTACATGCTCAATTTTGAAATCAATTTTGACTCAATTTCGACAGGGTCATTATGCATTTGTTTGCAAACATGTGATGAAGGCATCATCAGGCCCTGCAGATCAGTGCAGCCTTTTGGGGACTTGCATCTGGATCCCATGATTTGAGATATTTTTGATGAGGCAGCATCATGCAAGCAGTGCAATGCAGCCACAATACTTGCTGTTTCAAACATGACAGGCCGCCCATTCAGGGCTATCCCAGGTGGCAGATGTAGCCTTTCAAGGCACAACATGTACAGATCAGGTCAGCCATATGCTTGGTGCAGAATCGCATTCTCTGTGCGCCTGGGTGGTGATCACTGTCTGCTTGCCTTGCTGGGGACATAAGAGTGCATCAAAATAACATTATGTGATTACAAGACACGCTAGTCACAACAAAACTCCCAGAGAGACTGATGTCTTGAAGCATCCTATTATGTACAAGTCCTAGTTGTATTGTACAAAGCCAGACAGAGGACACGCCTCAGATCTGAGCAAGCCTCACATACGTATCATACGGTATACCTCCTTCACATTTGTGCTAAGACAAGGGTATGCGTCGACACCTTGTGTACCTACAAATCGGCTTGCCTCAGCTAAATAAACAAAAGCACATCTGGCACAGGATCTTGAGTACAGCTCACATTAAGACAAGGGTTCTTGAGTACGGCTTGAAGTGGGACACAAAATGGACAAGGGGTCTTGAGTACAGTCAATGGTACAGTTTGATGTTGAGGTAGTTTGGTCCTGCTGGGGCTTCCAATGGAGCAATGATGTTGGACTTCAGTAGCTTCTCACAGCCAGTCCCTGCGCTGTGAACACAAACAACCTGGTGTCTTTGGCGCTGTAGTTTGATGCATGCCACATACACACATCACAATTATGGTCTCCATGCATTTGTAGCAAGACTGGCATAATATGCATAGATGCATCAGGTATGCCACACACTGTTGTGACAAGAGAACAGTCAACACGAGATATCGGTCCTTTTTTTGCTTCATGTGACATTGTGATACATATATAAGCTCTTGTGAGAAAACTGCCCATGACAAGCTAGCTGAACATTTTACCCGTGTGTGTAGTCTGTCACCTCACTGTGTCTCTGCAATTGCGCACAAATGAAAATCCTACAACTTTTTTCAAATTGTCTCATTGTTTTCGATCATAGGAAGTGGTTGGGATGCATAAGGGAACTCACTTTCTTAAGACAGTCACAACTGCGGTCAGGAAATTCAAAGGAAATGTGTGAGATACCGCTAAGATAGGAAATACAAATAGGATGCTTAATTATTTAGACCGCGATTGTATTATCTGGCGTACACAACCTGCAGGGCAAATGAGTGTTTTTCAGAAGATCTGTGTCTCAACCAGCTGGTTCTCGAGAGCTCTGCAGGGGTAGATACTAATAGTATCGGATAGGTAAGTTCTGCACATCATAATATTTCCTTGATGAAATTCTCAGTATACCAGTAACACAGCCTGTTGCAGCACACGATCGGAGTTGAAAGTTTCTGCAGCAACACAAAAGCCAGATACAGCAACCCCAGAAAGCCAGACTAGTTGTTTATGTCCAGCATGCCTCCATCCCCAGGGGATGCTGTGTTGCCATAACGCTTTTTCGCAGGCTCCAAAGCTAGCTTTTGCGCCTGCTAGCGCAACGTTGTTTGCCAAGTGCAGGCGTCACTGTTCATCCCAGTGACTTCCAATTGCTGTTGTGCATGCATGAGATTTCCAGCAGGGATTCTGTCCGTTGACTGACGTGCGATGACCGACAGCAACTTCAAGGTGATCCAGCAGTATGTGGTGCAGTCTAAAAAGAGGAATCTGGAGGAGCCCGAGGAGATCAAGGTACAATACTTCCAGATTGCCTGGAATGTCGTATCGCCTACGAAGTTCCTTGCAGACTGTACTGCAAGAGTGATTGTTTGCACCTGCAGCTCTGTAACTTCGACCGGAAAAGCCCAACCTTGACCGAGCGCATTGCTGTTGCGTTCGCCTTCCCAGGGCATCTGTCCGCCGATGCCCTGCGTTTGTCGTTGGCCACTCTTGTTGAGGTGAGTATGGTGCTGACACGCTGGACATAAGCGCACAAATTCGTCCTATACAGTCGTCATGACGCCTTGACGCAGAGGTACCCCGTCTGTTGTGGAAGGCTGCGATTTTCTGGAGGTGAAGGGTTCATTGTGTGCAACTCTGTGGGTGAGCTATTCACAGCTGTGCTGGAGCCCTTGCCAGACACTAGACTGCAGGATGTGACATAGCGCTAAATAATCAATGGCTTGTCTTACTGTCTGAATGCTGATGAAATCTGCTGTATTGCATCGCTGAGCAGGCCTGCCAGTCACCGAGTCATGCCAAGACACAATGGTGGATACCAAAGGGGATGCCTTTGCTCCCATGGCTGGGCTATATACACAGGTCAGTCACCATGGAAGCTTTTTGCTTTCAGCTGAGGCTCTAGCAAAGGCTTAGGAAATGTTTTGTCTCGGGCATGAATGCTACGTCTGAGCAAGCAGCAAGAGTTGGTTCTAAGTCTCAACCTACCCAGAGCAGTTCAATGAAGTTTTTGATGGCTTGAACACCATTTCAAAGTGACCAGAACATCATTGCGGTCATGGTCATGGCCTGAAGTTGCATTGTGCATGCCAAATCCAGGACATCGACCCTCGAGGACTATTGCACGGCAGTGAAGCACTGATGAAGATCCAGATCACATACTGTGATGAGGCTCAGACGCTGTTGGGCATTACAATGGCGCACGTGCTGGCCGGTACGCTTTGCAAATGTTGTCAGCCCCTGTCATTTGCAGTAGTTGGACGTTATTGTCCTCTATGATTTAGTAACAAGCGTCTTTATATGCAAGAACATGCACACAAAAGTTATGCAGACTTAGCGAATAATTTCATACAAGGTATGCTTAAAAAGGGTGTCATCTTTCACAATGTTGCAAACGAATGAAAGCACCCCAGATCCTATAACATAAAGCAATGATAGTCCTGATGTGAACATCAAATTATGCTGTCTATGTCACAGACAAGCTGAGCAACTGATTCCAGTGCAACACGTTGTAAATGACTGCGTGTACACGTCTAGCATGAAGCTACTGTGATACAGCAAGCAAGCCTTGATGCCCTTGTCGATGTCGGCAATGATGTAAGGGGGTAGTCACATTACGCGCGTTTCATGGCGTCTACGCCTAAACTGCTACGTTTAATGGTAGGAGTACAAGACTTACTGACAGTCGTCTGTCTGTGCAGATGTTGGAGGCCTGGTGAACTTCCTGAAGAACTGGATGAGCGTGCATACAGAGCAAGCATTGGCAGCACCTGAACCCCTCTTTGCTCGACACCATGTCTACCCGGTACGTCCCTGTCTGTTCCAACATCACTTTGGCTGTCTGTCTGTTTCTTTGCTTGTCCATCCAACTGACTGCCTGTCTTGCTGCCTGACCTACCTTTGCTACCTTTCTGCTGCTTTGATCAGCGCAGCGCTCATGTTTGAGCGATCATTACGTTCAAGCAATTTTCAACTATTTGACCTGCTCTGCCGGACTGCTTGTCCATATGACTGCTTGCCTGGCTGTCTGCCTGCACCACCTGCCCTACCTGCCCTGCCCTACCTACCCTGCCCTGCTTTACCTGTCCTGCCCTGCCCTGCCAGCTCTTTAGCAGTAACAGACAGACTCAGACTAGTCAATGGCAATGCTGCAGGTGAAGCAGCTGAGTAGGCAGCAGTCCAGCATCAGTCAACAGGTCATCACATTACTGCAGTTCTGCAACCACTTGCTGACATACCTAGCCATGCTCATTCCCTTCCTGCTGCAAGGAGGCTTCTCCACATTTGCACCAACCATTTTGGTCATCCCTCTGGCCACCTTGCAAGGGCTGAAGGTAAGGAGTGGCCTTGCATGTGTGTACATGATATGTCTGCAAGCCTCCATTGCATGCTGTTGATGGAGTCACACTGAGTCATGCTGTTGGTTTTGAGTCAAACTGACAGACACCAGCCACACCTCAAGCGGTCAGTCATTGCTCTGACTTGACTATAGCACTAGTGACCAGTTCAGATACGAGATGGACCATCCACTAAGAATGCTGCAGTACAATACATCACCCTTCATCACAGTCCTACACAGGCATACTAATAATGTTTCAAACTTAACGCTGTCACAACCCACATTTACCACCGTCACAACCCACATTTACCACCGTCACAACCCACACTTACCACTGTCATGACCCACACTCACCATCGCCAGAACCCACAGTTCATCACCTCCACCATCAGCAAATCACTGCACGTATGATTAGCCCAGCAGACACACTGGATGAGCACCATCTGGTGTATTTGTGCATTGTTGTGACCCCACTAGCAGTCAAGCAGCATGAAACTGTGCATCAACTCATGTCATCAGAGCTGAAGCTTGGACATAAGGCAGCTCAAAACGCATTTCCTGCAAGCTATGGACGCTCTGCTGCAGCTGACAAGGATTCATCATAGGCCCCAGGCTAGCCAATCATGCTTGCATCAGGCTGGAGTTTGTGTCTGACACAAGCGACGGCCAGCCCTTGCAGTGATCGAATGCTTCTGGCAACCCCTTACTGCTGCTTGCATGCTGCTGCAGGACAGACTGAACAACACCACCATGGCAGGCCCACATGACATGTCTTCCAATGACTTGTTGTGTTCCATTCTGTGGCATGTGACGTGCATGGTGCGCCATAGGAGCGATTGTGATACTGGCACCTTCTACCTGCCTCTGGATCTGCGCCAGATGCATGCACCAGATGCCTATTTTGGCAATGCCCAGTGTACACAGACTGTGACTGGTAAGCATCACTGAAACTTGTATGTGTGCATGTGCGTGCATGCGTGCAGGCATGCGTGTGTTGTGCTCTTGCCATGTTGACCTGCTTCATGGCATTTGTGTCCAACAGCGCGTGGCGTAATTAAACAACGATGTTGTAGCACAAAATTTGAACTGTTGTAGTGTGCGGCATGCTGAAGTTCAGCCACTGCTTTGCTGCTTTGCTGATTGCTTGCTAGGCTGCAGCCTGTCAGTCAATACAATACTGCTTGCAAACAATATCGCCTATGCACTTCAGCTCTCTACGTCATGATAGCGCTCCCAGATACGCTATTGCTGACAGCTCATTTCAACAACCATCAGCGAGGTAACGTGGTATTCTTGCAAGTATTTCTTGAGAGAAGACCCTGCTGTACAATGAAGTGCTGACAGGAGTTTTGCACATGCTGATATACTGCCCATGCAGATCCACAGAGGCAGCGCATAAGCAAGAGGACTCGAAGTGAGGAGGACATCGAGACCTCTGTGGCCTTGACAGCTCGGGTTGTCAAGCAGACTATCATAGATGCAAGGTGCAGCGCTTTGATATCTCCACTGACTGCCTTTTGCTGCCCTTTGCTGCCTCCATCTGTTTGCCATTTGCCGCCCTTTGCTGTCTCTGTCTGTTTGCCCCTTGCTGTCTCCATCTGTTTGCCCTTTGCTGCCCTTTGCTGTCTCCACCTGTTTGCCCTGAGCTGCCCTTTGCTGTCCCCATCAGTTTGCGCTTTACTGAGCTGAGGCTCTTTGATGATGTGTGCACGCCTGTCTATTTTGCTCAGTATGTACACACAGCGTGATTGCTTCATTTCAGGCTGTGCCAGTGTACATGCATAGCTACAGTCAGCATGCATTGTACCTGTGTCAGAATGAACATGATCAAGTTTGATGTTATTATATTTGGAATTCGATGTCACACCCTGTGCATGCAATGTCGACTGCAGCACGGTGCTTGTCAAGGAAACAACAGAAGCTTTTTGCTAGGTAGATAAAATTTTGCTGCTGCCATTATCAAGCCTGTTCATATGTTAGACTGACGTTGAGACAGGCTCCACAGACAACAACAGCACAATCACACACAGTGCTGATCACAGCAGTGCCAATCACAGCAACACTAGTCCTCAGCATCTGGGTGTAGACCCTCTGGCTGTCATGCTATGAGAACAGCTATAGAAACAGCAGTTTCAAGTTATCAAGCTATGAGAATAGCTGTGAGAAGGTGCCAGAATAGCCATGAAAAGGCTGTCAAAGCTATGAGGATAGCAGTTTCAGCAACGTTTCAACATGTATGCAGAGAGTCCAAGAAGTCAGCTCAGCAGATTCTACACCAGCTGGAGCAGCTGTCCCTGCCTTTGCTGGAGGGGCTCGACAGCCAGCTGTGTAAGGCAATCACCTATGATGCCTCCTTGTCCTCCTGGCAGGAGCTGTACCGCCTTGTATCCTGCTTGGATTTTGGAACTGGCTTGGCCACAGGCTGCGCCACTCTTCAGCTGGTGGGTCGCATTGTCTGTGCGTGTGGGTTGAGATAACTGTCTGCTTCGATTTTGAAACAGGCTTGCCCACTGGCTGCGCCATTTTTCAGCTGGTAGGTGCAGAGTAGCATTGTCTGTGTGTGTGTGTGGGTGGAGATCACTGTCTGCTTGGACTTTGCAAAAGGCTGAACCACTGGCTGCGCCACTGTTCAGCTGATAGGTGCAGAGTTGCATTCTCTGTGCGCCTGGGTGGTGATCACTGTCTGCTTGAGTTGCTGGGTGCGTGAAGACATAGCCTGGAACATGTTTGTAACGCCGGCAGCATTGACTGATCTGCGATTCAGGCAGGGCCACTAGCGGTGCAAGCCTTTCATCAGACAGGTCAACTTGAGATGTTGCTCTGACAGCAGCACAAGACCAGCTGTATATGACTGACCTGATCTGTACATGTTGTGTGTTGAGTCAGGACATAATGCTACAGCTGCCACCTAGGATAGCCCTGTATGGGCGGCCAGTTGTGCCTGAAACAGCAAGCATTGTGGCTGCACCGATCTGCTTGCATAGTGCTGCCTCATCACAAGTTTCCTAAATTGTGGGATTCACATACAAGTCCCCAAGCATGCATTGATCTGCAGGCCTGATAATGCCTTCATCACATGTTTGCACACAGATGCATAATGACCCTGCATGTCAACATTGAGCATGTACAGTACTGCTGTTCTGTTTTGTCAGACGTGCGTTTTGGAAATGCAGGACAAGGACATTATGCCATGGGCAGGGTGGTGGGGGCAGAACCCCCTGACAGGAGAAGCATTTCTGCATGTGAATGTCCCCCCTGGCAAACAAGCTCCCTTCAAGCGCTGCCATCTGTGGCAGACACTGTTGCCAGGCGCTCACTTTGTTTGATGATCAGCAGCAGCCTGTATACAACTGGATCAGGCATCAATGACAGTGTGCCAGACAAACTGCCTTTAAGTAAACAGCTAGCTGCCAGTGCAAGAAAGCTGGCGTATGGTGCCTGCATTTGCACTGCGACGATTTCTGTAGAACAGTGTGTTTTGCACACAGTCAGGCTTTCCTATCAAATACCGTCTGCATTCTTGTGTCTCAGTCAGGGTGTTGTCAGACAATGACAGAATTGGCACACACGGATCTCGGGGGGAAACACAATGTTGCATGGCTGGGCCCTTGCTCAGTGACAGGTATGCATTGTCCTATACACGCAACAAGCGAGGGACGCTCAGTTCCCTAGCGCCTCTGCTTGTGTACAAAGAGGTGCATTGAGCAGAATTTGTTACGGGTATCTCGCAAGCCCAGCTTTTACCAACTTCCTAATGATTTAGTCGCTACAATTCTGTTGCGGGCCTTTGGCCCAGGCCTTCCTGCTGCTGAGGTGAGCTCACGGGATCGCTCAAGCATACCGAAACCACCTGATCTGACGTCTGTCTTGCGCGGCAGCTGATCCGAAAGCTTGAAGAACGTCATCTGCAACACGACCTTATACCTACACTCTGGGAAGTGAGGGCAGACTGGCTTAATCTAATTAAGACCTGAGAGCTACAGTGTACGACTGTGTAGAAACACAGAGTGTCGTCGTATATTGTGGAACCGGGACGTGAACGCTGCTGTCAACATCCTGCACCTGTTTTTGGCTTGGGTCGAAGGCTGTGTTGGCAAGGTAAAAAAGTAGGGGGGTTAAATAAGGGTCTTTTGGCTTAGACACGCCTCGATATGAATTTAGTGTTCTGGCGACATGAGGGCTCAGGGTTTTTGACCAAATTGACCAGCATGCCCTTCAATCGCCCCTGGTAAGCGGGGCGAAGAAAGACAGTCACCATAGGCTCGAGGCTCAGCGACCACATTGGCACCACAAGCGGACTTGTTCTCGTCGTGGCCTTTCGTGTGGTACACCTCAGCATCTCACTCTGAAAATAAGTAGGCTCGTACTGGAGCAAGCGGGGCAGCGTCTGAACGTTTTAGCGGAGGCAGAACACTTGAAGCCGGGCCACGCTCCATTCCAGTGTCAGGTCCAGACACTTTCCGTTCTGACAGGAGTATTCCCAGGATCACATTGACTTCAGCTGCTAGGTGCCGCAGCCTGTGATCCTGCCACAAATCGACTGTTTATTGCAGCTTCAGGCCTGCTACTGTGAAGCTGCTGTTGTCAGCTTGGCGTCGTCTCAGTCTTGTCCCTATATGCTGTATATGACGAATGTCTTGGTGCAGGATGGCAAGTCAGGATCAACTTCAGGAGGTGCAGCAGCAGATCGAAGCTGTCCTTGAAAAGGTCTCGGAAATGGAGACTTCACTTGCAGCAGCAGAGGAGGCTGCAGATGGGGACAAGGTCAGATTCCTGCGTAACCTGCTGGAGCAGCTGTACAGGGAAAGGGTCGTACTACGTGAAGAGAAGAACAAGCTCATGGTCGCCCAACCAGGAGGTCAGCACTGTTTGCCACGTCAGAACTCGCATATAATTGTTAGTGCACATCTTGTAGGGGCTCACATCCCACACTGTGGTCCCTCATTTTGAAGAAGCAGAATCTTGCTGATTGCGCTGTCAAACACACAAGTTTAGGCCCAAGTTTAGGCCTGTCAACCCAGTCTGCATGTCTTTTTTTGGCTTGAGGGTTTGCTCGTTATGTTGTGAGAAATTCTGTTTTGTCATTTGGAAACCACCAGCAGCTCATTCACTGCAATGCATTGCGTAACATCTGCCTGGTGAAGGTGCAGGGTTATCACAACTAGGTACAAATGCAGTCAAGTAGCAATTGCAAGTCCAGTGGAGGCGTGCATATCTGTACTGTCTGACTCTTTCTTTGCAAAATGACTGATTTGCAAGTACCATCAGTACAAGCATCCTCCGTTAATTTCTTGGTTTTGTCTGTGGCTTGAAGCATACCCAGCTTGCCTGCACCTACACAAAGCTTAACAGAGTGATCAGCCTCATCTGTGGCTTGAGGGTACGCCTTGATTTTAGGACATACTGAGCTTGCCTCCACCTTGCTTCTGAGCAATTTCAATGCAGTCTCTGAGCCTTTTCTGTGGAGGCGTGTTCCATTTTAGGTTCAGACCATTCTCAACTTGGACACAGCACCTTCAGCCACCACTTGACTGTTTTTGTTGCAAGTGTTGGTAGCCAAGATGTGAGGCCAATAACACAAGGCAGGACGACTTGCCCTTGAGTCTATCCTCCGTCTTACTGCATTTGAATTTGAGTAAAGCTCTCATGCATGTTGCAGATATCACTGGTGATGCCTGTTGCAGAGGTCATTAAAGAATTGTTGGTTGCAGGACAATCAGACCTTCAAGCGAAGGTAGATTATCTGCATGATGCCATCAAGAGGCGTGAAGCCCGAGACCAGACTGTCAGGGTGGCAATCTCTTCTGCCACAGACGCCAAGAGAAAACTTGTCGAAAGTGTCTGTGGTGTGCAATTTGTCCACAGTTTGGCCCCTGTATTTGAGCAATCTAAGCGGCAACGCATTCAGCAGCAATTCTCCCCTTCTGCCAGCATCAACAAGTTTGTGTGGATTGGGGACGAGGACACTCCTGAGGAAGTGGAGCGGTTGAAGCTACGCTTGCAAGCCTTGATTGGCTGGGATGACTTCCCCTCTGATTTGGAACTTCGGGATGTACACACGCAGATGTTATTTGATGTGCGTATAGAAGATGAGTGCCACCGAGTACTGATTACAGGTGAGCATTAACCCTGCACGTGCTCAGTATTAAGAGTCCTAGATCTTGCTCAGGAAGCATTGACATGGACACGATGCATTCGTTTGTTGCTGGAGCTTGGCTCATTTGTGATAGTATGATGGAACAAAACCTTCGACATGCTTGCATGTGCCTTTACACTAGCATTGTGTCTTTCAGTCCGCATGCTTGGTCTGCTTGTCAGCATCCAATGCAGTTTGGATAGCGCTGGGGATCACTCATCACACACACCCAAACAACAGTACTTTGAAGCACCTTTCTTGCTGTTTGCAGGGAAGTCTGACATTGCCTTGCAGCATACCTATGTAGAGCCAGGCGGCTTCATGTTGGAGGATACATTTCTGCTGGTGGAAGCAAAGAAAGATCTCAGCCAAGGGGCGCTGGTACAGACCAATCTTATTGCAGTACCATGCGTGAATGTCTGTAATATGGGCTGCTGCAGCGTACCGCTCTTCATACCCTGACCTTTCACTCTTCATGATTGGCATGTTGCATGTGCATGCCTTGGAGAAAGTCAGCATTTGACATGCAGAGCTCTTGTGATCAACGTTTGCCCATCAGCTTTGTTGTGAAGCATCGCTCAACCATAGTGCCCTGTTGTTGCAGAAAGCTGCTGAGGCCAAGGCATACATGCAGTACGTGGCTTTTGAGTCTGCAGCGCATCGGTATGTGCCGGTGTTGCTCACAGATGGCAACATCATGGTATTGTATACCCACAATACCAAACTCAATGCACATCAGCGCATGTATTGGGACTTTGGTCAGATTGTGGACGCATCACTTTTTCTCGAAGAATTGGTGAAGCAGATAGCTTTGAACAATCCATTGATGCGGGGCTACATCCCTGGGCAAGATGATCAGCCTGACTCCCCTGAGGCTCCTGGCACAGGGCACGGAGGTCCTAGCACAGATCATTTGAAGCCCAGCATGGATCATGATGAGTGTGAGCAGAATGACAAGGATACCCCATGGACAAATGCTGAACAGCACCATGGCACGTCAAGGACTGCAACGTCCATGTCCTTGGGTCAGCGACATTGTTTGACTGAGATGCAAGATGCAGACATGCAAGAAGCCTTGCGACTTGCCAGATTCCACCCTTGCGTCACAGCTGTGTATGGTCTTCCCCCATATGCCAAGCCAAACTCTTATGGGTTGGCATCCTGACTGTGCACCGTTTGAGCCTTTGATTGAAGTGGAATTTCGCCTGAATGAGCTGCTTCACTGACATAACACAGCGTACATTCCATCTGTTTTGCATATTTGACCCTTCCAAGGCCTTGCAATGAACCAAGATAAACACATTGGTTATTTTGTGACATCGCACCAGGTGTGCTGTAGGTTTATCACTGTCCGAGCGTTTCAGTCTAAACTAGTCCAACTCTTATGATGTCTTAATTCTGGATAATCCTGCCTTGTCCCCATACATTTTTTTATGTGGCAAACGTATTCTGTGTCAGACCTTTTTGCTAGGTGTGCACCAAATGCATGTGGTGGTTTCATTAGGTGTTGTTTCCAGGGGAAAGAGGACTTTGATGAATTGAATTCGCATGAACAGGAGTCTTTCTGTTGACCCCCAGTTGGACATTAAACATCAAAACGAAAACATTAATTATTAATGATTAATAACGCAATGAAAAGATGTGAGGCTCCAGCCTGTCATGCCTCAGGCAGCCAACCAAAGCTTCTCCAAATCTGCCTCTGCTGCTTTACAAGCGGCACACAGTCCTGACGTTGAAAGTCTTGACAAGGGCAGACAAGCAACAGCTGGAGGAGTAGTAACCTTCAGCGAGTCATCCATTGTCATGCCTCCCCAGGGCTGTTGTGGAGCAGCCCTGCTGCCCTGACTGCAACAGCACCAAGACAAGACGCTCTAAGAGCGTCGCTCTTGCTGGCCCATGACAACCCAACCCTTGGAGACTGAGTACTTGGTCATTTTCTCTGATTTGCCATGTTATGATCAAGCGGTGGGGTTTGTGTGTGTGTGACTACAAGGCAAAGCCTGCTGTAACAGCCCCCTTGTGTAAGCAATGTAATAAAAGTCGAGATGGCCAGCTGTCTGTCTGACTCAGCTGATTAGCCCTTGAAGGTTGAAAGATTGCAGCTAATCACATTAATCATACTCTCGCCCGCAAGCGCCCTAGCCTTACTAAGCAAAGTTACACAAGACCTCCGGCCCTTTGCGCTGCAATTGCAGAAAAACCGCAGCTTTTCTGGACGCCTGTGCCTACTCTAAGGCTCCGCTGTTCGTGACTCACGGATCACACAGTTTTTGCGGAACTGAGGTTGACCAGCCGAACTCGATGAACTGGATGAAAAGGCGTTTCATCCGATGAGATGGAAACCGATGAACGCTCGGTAAGGGCAGACTTGCATGAAAATAGCCCAATCAACGATCCATACTAGCTCAACAGTCAGGACAGCAAAGACTGGCATGCCCAAGAAGTCTACCACCTACACACAGTTGATCCAAAGAAGCAGGTCCCATCTGTAGCTGCTACTGATGAAACCGACAACAGTTTGCACGGAAGCAGACTTGCATGTCAGGACTGAACTCGTAGCAAACTTTAGGTAGGCCTTCAGCAGTGGTGTTTGACCTGCTACAGTGGTCAAGACAGGGATGAAAACAACAGTGGCAAAGATGACAGTGTGCAGCACAACTATCATCTGTCACGGCATCTACAGGCTGCATTGCTCATGTGACGTCTGACCGCAGAAACAAGCATGGGCTATTGCGCTAATCTGTTATTGTGAGGATGCCAGTGCAAGAAGACGCAAGCAGATGACAACTGATGACAGAAAAGGTAAGTTACTTCATACCTAGTCTATTGACTGTACATGCTGTCAAGTGTATTTTGCCAAAATTTCATTGATACTGTCAAGTGTAGCTTGAACTTCACAGCTCGGTGTACTGCTAGAGACGTCTAAAAAAGCCTTCTTGACAGCATCCAAGAATATACTCCTAGTGACACCTTGGCGTTTACAGCCTTCAATGAAATCATTCGTTATCTTAGCTCCCCCATTTTTTCCCCTGCAGGGCATAGTGCTTTGCACAGCTTGTCTCAACCCATACAAGGGCATTCTCAGGCGGTCTTTGACCAACTGGAACACAGCTATTGCCTTCAGTCTGGGCAGACCCTCCTCCTCAAACAACTTGATTTTTGCTGGTAGGTGCTCACGCCGTGTAAACTTGATCTTTTCTTTTGAATCCATGTTCACCAGGTTGGCGTCAACCTTTCCCTTCATTGTGACAATTGCTGTGTGCGGGCCTGCCAGTCCATGCAACCACTCTTGATATGCTTCAGCAACTGTCTCTACTGTATTGCTGAACCCATAGCACCCTAAGGGTGTGCTAAGACTGGTAGGAGGCACAGCAAAGCTTTCACCTGCTGTCATATCAGTCCCTGCAGCAGCATAACACTTCAAATCAGAAAGAGCATGCTCATGCCTAGACAAATATAGCATGTTTGGGAAAGGCAACAGATTGCAACACGTAAGGCTTGTGAAGTTCAGCATGTTCAAGACTTGTTACCTGAAACCGCTGGTGTGCCGGGTGCCAAGCCCACTCCTTCAGACGGTGTACTCATTTCTGGCCCCATGTCACAGCTGGCAGCTGCCTTGTCAAGAATGTTTGCTGTGGCCATTTGTTGCTGTGGCTGCTGCTGCTGCTGCTGCTGGAGCTGCTGCTTCAGATCAGCCATCTCTGACTTGAGGCCCAGTGTTACCTGTGCCAGTGCCATATAGCGCTGTTCTGTTCCCTGCTCTCTGTCTATTGCTGGGCGAGTTGCCTCTCTGAACCAGGCCTCTGAATTCTTGTGTGCTGCATGCACCTGGTGTGCATAGTCTTGATATACAGGGTCTGCCCAGATCTGTTGTACTGCTCTGCAGCCATGATATGCACAGAACTTCTGGCCGTACTCATGCAGTTTGAAAGGAAGGTTTTTCAAAAATATGCTGACAGCCTTGTCGTGCCACTGCAGGCAGTTCCATGCATCTGTCACCAGGGTCTCCGTTACAAGGTGAGGGCCATGGTGTGAGCGCTTGCGTTTGCCAAGGAGGGCTTGTCTGTCCTTCAGGAGCTGGATTTTGCGCCCAGCTATGACAGTCTTTGCCTCCTCAAGGTGAGGAAAGAGCATGCTTTTCCACTCTGTGTGTTTTTCTGGCACAACAACCTCATCCCTGCCCAGCCTGTGCAGCTTGCTGTACTCCAGGGACCATCCAGCAAGGATGGCTGCAGGTACAACAAGGCAGGCTGCTGATTTTCTTGTATAGTATTTTGTCCCAACAACACTACCTTCAGAATCTGTGCTCCAACCCCCCATCATATCCTTTTCACGTGTTGGGCACCTCCTGCATGCATCACTCATAAATATCAACTCACCAGCAGCCAAGAATAACCACAGTTACTTTTTTGACACTGGCGCTGCACTTCAGAGTGCATTTGACAATGCAGTTGTTTGATAACAGTGCTGCCAGAATGAAGGTGCAACATACCCAATAGACAAAATGTTCTCTCCTCTGCTCCTAAGTAAATGGAGCGCTGCCTGTTTCTGTTCAAATTTCAAGGCACCCTCCACTGAAAGGGCAGCTGTCTCCTCTGCAGTCTGCCACAAGTCGGCAAACATTCTGTTCACGTATGTGTCTGAAACAGGCTCAAATCTTCTGGCAGGCTCACTGGCAAACATCCTCTCCTCCCACCAGCTTCTCTGCTCATGGTCTGTGTTTGCGATCATTTCACTAAACAGGTGGTCATTGGACAGAATGGCCAAATCTGCTAGGTACCCACTGGGCACATGAGAGGATCTTTGTGCTCTGTCATTGCCTGCCACTCATGTCCAGTGTTGGTGCCATTTTTAGATTTCTGTTTGCGGCGTATCCCTAGAAGTGACAGCTGAACATCTGCTGGCTGTGCTGGCATAGGCTCCAGCAGTCCAATCAATCCCCATCGCAGTTCTTGCAAGTCCTGCCGTCTTGCAACCATGGCAATGCCTACAGCCCAAAAGCAGGCAGCCTTGGCTGCATCCTGGGCTGATCTGCCTTTGACTCTGATCAGTTCTTGTGCACATCTGAGGAACTGCATGTGCTCACTGTCTGTGAGGGTCCTGGATGTCTTAGCACTACTTGTCTGAGCACTAGCTTTTAGCATGGCGGTAGCTGCAGTAGCTCCTTGAAGCACTGACTTGAATACTGGATCTGTGCTGCTAAAATCCTCATCTGGGTGTAGCCCCAAGCTGGCTCTTTCTGAGGTGCAGCAGTGCTGTTATTGCAGACTGTACAGCTCCAGCTATCTGTATGTTCCCTTTGGCCTGTTGCCGTCCCAGGAACCATGTCAAGAATCTCTGGACCTTCCACTTGTCGGTCACCAAGGCAGTGAAATCTGATCTGGTAAGCTTTTGCTCATGCACATATCTCAGCCACTCCCTGCAAAATTATTGTCCTTTTGAATGTGCAGGTAGCAACTGGGACTACAGAGTGCCTGTGGAGTGCAAGCATGGAGCTTAGAATGCACTGTATGTGCCACTGCTGAAAGACAAGAAGAACTGGTGAGTGTGCAAGCACTATACTACGCTATGCATTTTCATCTGTTGGACAAAATTGCAATTTGTGATGGCTGCACCCTGTGTCTGTTGACAGCAGTATGTATGTGTTGGCCACAATTGGTTGCTTACAAATGGAGTGTGTGACTGCAAGCAGGCCCTGCCAAATCTGCTGCCAATGGTGCAGACTTTGCCCTTGCAGTGCTTGAGCACATTTTACACTGGTGCATGCATATTGAGTGTGGTGTTGACATAGTGCATCGGTGTTATTGTAGGAGCACACCGAATGTATGTGAGGTATTTGTCCAGGGTACCCTGAGCACCTCCCTGGGAGCCTTGGTATATGACATCTTGGTAGCTTGCAGCTTCTGGTGTCAAGACAAAGCCAGGGGCGGTCAGCTTGAAGGCATCCTCAACCTCCTTTGGTGAGATGTCTTTGCATCCTATACCACCTCTGGGCATGTTGGTGACGATAGTCACAACATTGTTTAACAGGGGTCCACAGACTATTCTGAGGTTGGCCTGCTGTGCTTGGCCCGGCCTGGTGTGCCTGGCATCACGCTGAAATAGCTTTGAAGCTTGATGTGGTAATAGGGTTGATGTGAAAACTAAACTGATGTTTCAAGCCCTAACCATTTTGGCGGGAAATCTTTTGAAAGACATGACCACCTCCCCATGAGCATGCTGACAGCAGCTATGTACATGACTGCCCTAATTGTTTGTGTGTGATGTTCAAACTATGGCTGATGTGAACACTGGGGCTGATGCAGACATAAGCCCTGGCACCTTTTGGGGGGAAATTTGTTTCTTAGGGAGCAATGGGGTTTCCATGACCGTGTTGCCCAAGATACACCAGTGCACAACCCTTTGTTGTGGATTTTAACTGCTTTGGAGCTGAATCAGAGCGCAATGGGCTAACAAGGGCAGGGCAGAAGTACTAGAAAGTCCCTCTAGGGCTTTTTGGCACAAAAGGATTTGGGAAGCATAAGCACCTGTTTCTGGCCACACTGATAGCAACAACAACTGCAGCTGTCTCTCATTATGCTTTCTGACTGTTTTGCTGTTGAAACAGGTTGTGATGAGCGAAGATGTCTAGGGCATCTGGACTGGAACAGCTTTTGAAACCCCTTTGGGCTTACACAAATCTTATTGACCATGCTGACAGCAACTTTCGACAAACACCTTCACAATATGCCTTTTGTGCCTCTCGCCAACTCTGAAGTTGAAACAGAGCGCAATGGGCTTAAAAGGGCAGGGCAGAAGTGCTGGAAAGGCCCTCTAGGGCTTTTTGGCACAAAGGATTTGGGAAGCATAAGCACCTGTTTCTGGCCACACTGATAGCAACAACAACTGCAGCTGTCTCTCATTATGCTTTCTGACTGCTTTGCTGTTGAAAAAGGATGTGATGAGCGAAGATGCAAGGGCACCTGAACAGGAACAGCTTTTGAAACCTTTTTGGGCATACACAAATTATACTGACCATGCTGACAGCAACTTTCGACAATCACCTGCAGAATATGCCTTTTGTGCTTTTTGCCAACTCTGAAGTTGAAAAAGAGCGCAATCAATGGGCTAACAAGGGCAGGGCAGAAGTACCAGAAAGGCCCTTTAGGGCTTTTTGGCACAAAAGGATTTGGGAAGCATAAGCACCTGTTTCTGGCCACACTGACAGCAACAACAACTGCAGCTGTCTCTCATTATGCTTTCTGACTGCTTTGCTGTTGAAAAAGGATGTGATGAGCGAAGATGCAAAGGCACCTGAACAGGAACAGCTTTTGAAACCTTTTTGGGCATACACAAATTATACTGACCATGCTGACAGCAACTTTCGACAATCACCTGCAGAATATGCCTTTTGTGCTTTTTGCCAACTCTGAAGTTGAAACAGAGCGCAATCAATGGGCTAACAAGGGCAGGGCAGAAGTACCAGAAAGGCCCTTTAGGGCTTTTTGGCACAAAAGGATTTGGGAAGCATAAGCACCTGTTTCTGGCCACACTGACAGCAACAACAACTGCAGCTGTCTCTCGTTATGCATTCTGACTGCTTTGCTGTTGAAACAGGTTGTGATGAGCGAAGATGTCTAGGGTAAAAGTATTGAAATAGCTGTTGAGGCTGTTTTGGACCTGAACACCTTTCCATGACCATGCTGACAGAAGCTTTGTACATGTGTGTTTGAACCATGCCTTCTGGACTTCTTTAGTGTGTTGATGCAGCAACAGGGCGCATTGGCTAAAGATGACATAGACAGGGCAGAAGTACCAGAAAGCCCCCTTGAGGCTCTGTGACAGCAAAGCTCATTGGAAGGCACCAGCACCATACTGCGACCACCATCAGTGCTTGTCTTACAAACTTATCAATGCCTGTGCCATCTAATTTGCAAACAAGGACAAACCAAGTCTCTGAGCACACTGATGCCTGTGGTGCAGGTCAAACTCATACTGTGGCTTGTCTCAGGTTGTGCTCCAGCAGGGTTTGGTCCAAGGGCACCAGGCACACTAGCTAATCTTCACAGCCTTCCTCAGTCGTGTGATAGTGCAGCAGTGGCCTTGTGCACTGTCCTCAAGAAGAAGATGGAAGGTGAGAGCACTCAAATGTTATGCTCCTGCTACTTGTCTGCGGCAAGTTTGCTCTTGGGTGTGATAAACTGGTATTGGGCCTGAGTGTTTATAGAATGACACATGTCACGTGCCAGCTCTTCCCTGTCTTTTATGCTTAGCTGACCATATGCAAGCATGTGACTTACATAGCTGTGCCGTAAAAGTGTCAGGGTACAGGGCTTGCCAAACAAAACTTGGAGTGTGCGAGAGGCCCATTGCTGGAAGCCACCATGTGTGTATGGTTTGCTTACTTTTGCCTCACAGAACAGGTAGTTCCTGGGGTGTGCATGCAGGCTGGCTCGAATCTCATCTGACAGCTGCAAGCCCAATCTTCTGGTGTACAACTTGGGATTGGCTCTGTCTTGTGTTTTGAACTCTCTTAGGATCAAGGCTCCTTCCTTCTTGTTATCGTAAGGCAGGAGAATGCAGTTGGGAGTGATACTGTTCATGATTGCGTTCCTAGCTTCCCCTTCATCACATTTCAACCTGTGTATGAATGCTGCATGCAGGTCATTGCGCACTGGAGGAATACAGCCTCCATAGCAGCTCAGGAGAAGCCGCTCCTTGGATCCAGTTGGAAGCCTCTCCCTTACATGCTGCAGCTCTTCATGAGTGACAAAGCCGGCTGCTTGTCGTCTGGTTGGCAGGTTTGTTTTGCTTCTCTCTTTAAGTATTGCATCCAGCTTGTCAAAGTAGTCCAAGTATAGGTCATAGCTGGACTGAGCTTTGACCTTTAAGTCTAGCAGCCTGTAGACTGCCATTATTGACACAAGCAGTGTCTTCTGACTTGCAACCTCTGTATACTTTCTTTGAATGTATTGAACAACCTTGTGTGGGTGTTGTGTGAGCACCTTCACCAACGGCTGCTGTCTAGCAGCTTGAGCAATCATTGAGAGGTTCTTGCTGTAGACCCTTTTAGTCTCTTCAGAAAGATGGTCTGCCTTGAGCACTGCTTGAATGATGGGGTCACTTGAGTGCATGGGTGTCTATTTAGACAGCAGCTAATTATGTATGGTATCTTGCGGATATCCTTCAGGCTCAATCAAAGTAGGCGTCGCAAATTAGGCAGCAAAATTATTTCAGCAAGAAAACAATTCCTATGCAAAACAAATTTCATTCATCCATTTATTTTAGCAAACAAGCAAATTTGACAAATCCTCCAGGTAATTTGCTAAATTTGCGTGCAACAGAAAGAATTGTTGATTCACATATACAGACAAGTACAACCAGGAGTTTGCGCAAATTTAGAGCAATTCGCTGCTTACAGAAATTTGTATTTGTGAATTGCCAGTCTGCATACAGGATTGGCAAATTTGGCTACATCAAATTTGCCAGTCCTGCTCAACAAATTGATGGTCAGCCAATTTGCCAAATCTGCTTACAAGGTTGCTGGTAGCAAATTTGCCAAAATTTGCCACAGCAAGCCCTCAAATATTTGAATCATTGGCAATGGCTTTCTTGCCGTCTGTAGTGAGACTGTCTTTCAAGACCTTCTCATTAGTGTAACCTTCACCAACAACTGCTTCCTTCAAAGCTTCAAGCCAGTCTTGGTGGGCTTCCTGTTTTGAAAATTTCTTCTGAAAGTCTTGCAGACATTTTGTCAAGGCCTCCAGGCCACCCACTGAACCAGCCACAGCTGCTTCCACTTCTGCCCTTTTGTATATAGGCACAAGGTCAAGAATGTCAGAGATCCTCTTCATCTTGACAGCCAGCTTGGCTAGCTCTGAGCTGACTGGCACCACAAAGTCATGTACAGTTGGAGGGCCGTCTTCAGCAGCTGCCTGTTGAATGTCCTGTTGAGCAATGTCCCTTGAGTAAAGGTCAGTGTCAATGTCATCCTTGAGCAGTTTCTGCTTGTCCAGCTCCTTTCTCCATGCCCGCGGCAACAAAGGTTCAACAAGCAGACTGAGAGCAGGATTGTTAGGTCCAGTACGTTTCAGTTCTTGCAAGAGTGTGTACATGCAATGCTGTCTATAGCCTGAAGTGTAGCTTGATCTGTGCAGCAGTTTTTGAGTAAACACTGCACAAGTTGCCAGCAGGAGTTGGCAGCGCAACTTTGTAGACCTTTGCAGCAATGTATCGCTTTGTTTGAGCACTATTGTTTCTTTGCTAACATGCATATACGAGCACACATCATACATGTCCACAATCTTGGGCTGCAGAGCCTGGGAAACTTGTGTAACAGTTTCAGGCTTTTCCTTGCTATATGCCTGCAGTGTATCAATGCTTTTGTGCAGCTGACTCAGCACTTGGTCAAGACTCGTTGCAATGCTCAAAACCTCTGCCCTGCTGTCATCCTCCTCGTCTGCTGCAGCCAAGTCCTCAGCTTCTCTGCCTGCTATGCAGGCCTTGTCACCGCTGCTTATGTGTTTGAAGGCATTGATGGCCACTTTGGCTGCCCCTAGGGTTTGGAAGGCAAGGCTGCTGGACTCATGCAGGTAATACAGACCATGCTTGCCAGTTTTCACTTTCCAGTCTGATAGCTTGCATTGTGACTTGGCTACAGCATTGTTGTGTTGCTGCAGCACTTCAAAAGCTTTCTGTTCAGCTTCATTCATTTTGCAAGCAAAAATGAGGGACATCAGGTGTTGGCACCATACTGTGCCCATTGATTTTGCAGTGCATGCTTGGCACTCTGGCAAAATCGATGACAGCTTTTCACTGTTTGCTGGTCTAGTGCACGACCAGCACGCTTTGCCAGAGTGTCAAACATGCACTGCTGATCTCGCCCTTTGCTCAGGGCACTTCACCTCCTCCATGGACAATATGTCAGCTCTTGATCAGGCTCTGGACATTTTGCCATTCAGCGTAACAGTTGATGACCGTGCAGTGAAGGAAGCTGTTATCACTCAGCTTGCACAGGAACTGTGCTCAGCTTTACGCCAGGGTGTCCCCAGGGCCTCATTTGATGTGAGTGAAGAGATCATGAAACAGGCCTTGGCGTCTGCTCTCATTGTAACTCAGCAGAAGGTGATTGCAAACCCTCCAACCTTTGTCAAGATTGCCAGGAAGTACCAGAGGCGTGCCAGCACACCTGCTTTGAGCAACGTCAGCAGCATGTCCAATGGTCCCAGTGTTGTGTCAAATCCTGTGTCCAATGGTGGTCCAGGCAGAGCTGGAAGTCCTGAGGTCAGCAGCAACAATTTGTCAGGCCCAGGTTCATCCGCATCTGCAGGCAGCATCGGAGTTGCAGACTTCATGGACCCAGAGGTGCTGAAAACAGCCAAGCTGTGGCGCTGTCAGAAGCTGTCCAAAGCTGAGCTGGTGGGACTTGTAGAACACTACACCAAGGTAACACCGTCAGCCACTGCTACCAAGGTGCAGCTGATCAAGGCTTTGATGGATTACGCTGCAACTAGTTTGTGACTGCCAATATACGCACATGTAAATCAGGCTGGCCAAACCACATTTATGGTGAAAATCTCTTGTCACAATGAGTGTGGTCTTGGTGTGTACTTCATCCGAAAAGACAGTACCCAGTGCATGGTCCCATATGGGTATTATATTAGATAGCCAGGCACAGAACATGATTTTTTCTCGGCAGCTCAGTCCAACATTTCCAGATGTCCAGAAGCTTTGGGCTGCTGGCTCCTTACTTAAGATAGGCATGCAAACAGCACTCCAAGAAGTACACATTTTCTTGAATAAGTGTGTTATGCTGTATTTACTGCCCACCTGGCCACCCTTGGTAAGACTCAGTATGATATGCTGTATGCTCCTGCATTGAGTTCAGCACCTTGCGCAAGATGGGCAGCAAATGAGCACTCTGTTCTGTTTGTGACAGATGAGAGCCCTTTCTCCAGGGACTTGGAGGCACTCACAAACAGGTGTTTCCCACCTGACCCAGTCTTCTGCAATGTTGTGTTCCCACGCAAGCCATGCTGCACGTTGTAGTTGTTGATGAACAAGTAGTCCGTCCAGAATGTGTGTCAAACGCCAGATTAAGCATAGACTGCATACTTGCTTGAGATTAGTCACTTGACTGCGGTTCCCATCTGGTCTCAATACTGTGCTAGACTTACTCCTGTATGACTTGTCTGCTGCAGGTCTACCAGCTTTGAGCCTCGATATCCCAGCTTCTGCCTGCGGTCCAGCCACGTCGACGTTTGGGTGTTCGATCTGCCGGCTTCGATGCATCAACGAAAGCGTGGTTTCGATGATGGTGCCACCTAAAATTTGGAAAGCCGGCGAGAAGCCTAGCAAGAAGATCCCTGTCGTGTCAGGCGTCAGTTACAGGTCAGTATGCCGATTTCACAGCTTCGCCAGCATTTTGGCACTCAAACTCACACTTGCAGCAGCCTGACCAGTCCACATCCTAGCCTGGGGGCTTGCAGGTGACGTTGTCCCACTGTGTCAAGGTGACTTTGCTTGAAACTTCACTTGCAGTAGTGGTCAGAGTCGTGTTCAACTCACCTGTTTCATGAGTTTTTACTCATATAGAGGAATGTCATTGCTGTTCATATAGAGGAGTGTCATTGCTGCTTCAAACCAAACACAAAGTCAAGTTTTGATGGCTCAGAACAGCAGGTCACAGGACGTACAAGCAGCATGGACAAACACCTGTGATATGATTTATGACAGTTGTGACAAAATGGAGAAGCAGTTCAGTGAGTTCTTACAAATGCGCAACACAGCCTGTAATGAGTTTATCCAAGTCATGTCAAGGATGACTCAGACACTGGAGCGGCTGAGCGATCCAAATGGGTTGGCCCCAATGGAGATAGACTCTGATTTTACTCAGCACCTGGTGTTGCCTGCAGCTGGCGCTTTCAGAGTTCACAGTCCACCAAAAACAGAACAATTGACTTCAGAGCAACCGCAATGTCTTGGCAGTTGATGACTCAGTTGATGACTTCAGAGAAATTGCAGTGTCTTGGCAGTTGACGACCCATGGCCCCCACCTTTTTGCACAGCTTGGCAAGAGTACCTTTTTGAACTAGCTTAGCTTGCGTTTTGTTATGTACAGGGGAAAAAGGTGTTGTACTCTAGTTGTGTGAGTGTACTGCACTCATGACAGCAACTATGTAGTTTGTGACAAACCAAATACTTGTGTTCAACAACCGTGATCATAATAAGCCTTGACGCATGCCCATGTAGGCCGTGTCTGTGATTATGGAAATGACGTGAAAGCAACTGTTTATGGCCATCAGTGCATGCTGCTGTGCTGGCTTGGTTCCTTTCCCAACACTCATGCCTGGCAGGCTGTTCTTATACCTTCAACTTTGTAAGCTAAAGTTTCTCGAGGCCTGCCTTGAGTTGCAAACTGTGCGTTTGAAACGCAGCGGTTTGCAGGTACTGCATGAATCCAAGCTGCACATATTTGCATAACACGTGGTCTGCAAAATCGAACTGTGCCTTGCAGATCCTGTGCTTGGACATACTTCGCAACCACAGTGTGTGCATGTCCATGGCCCGCACAAAGGCGACGCACCGGCGTTCTCAAGCTCGTCGGCTACAGAGGGACATACGACGTGCTGCTATCACTGCATCAACCGCTGCTTCTCCCGCACCGAACACAGTACAGGAGTCAGGCAAGGAAAATGTCAAGTCTTCTCAACAAAGCCACGCATTGGACTTGCTTGGTGTGGAAGTTATCGCCCCAGGCGCAGGCACGTCCGCCACGCAACCGATAGGTGACGATGCACACGCTCAGGCAGAAGATGCACACCCAGAAACACCCATACATGGTCAAGGTGCCGACATACCTGGACAAGGTAAGGACACACTGAACTATGCCGAACCTCTTCAGAACACCACTGAAACACAGATCACTTCAACAGACGCCAGTCATTCGCACAACTGAGTATTGTTCAAGTGACATGTTACACTATCAAAATCAAAAGTTCAAATGACAGCTAGCTGGCAAGGCACTTCGAAGCATCAGCATTTTAGCAACCTCAGTATCAATCTCTTCAAAAAGTCATGGAGCACACCGCCACATCTAGGTTAATCTTTTCAAGAAATGGAGGTCTCAGCAAATTGTATCCTGCAAATTGTATCCTGCAAACTTCAATGAGACCCGCTAGCCTGTTTGCACGCGGAAGATTGCAAGGTCACTGCCTGTATAGGTTGCGGTCCTGTAGATGAAAAATTGGCGGTCTTTTACTTGGCTGAAAGAGACCCTTCAGTATGTTAGCAAAAGAAGTGTGTACAAGTCAAAGTGCCTTGTTGCTGAGGCAGGTCTGGTGTATGTGTGCAGATTGTCAGAATGTGTAGCTTGTTGCTGAAAACCGTCTTTCCATGGCTGTGATTCATCAGGCCAAAACAAACTTCAAAAGCAAGCAACAGCACGGTCTGTTGCCGTATCGACTTGTACTGCCTGTCTAGCCAGAGTGTGTATGCTTGCATGCTGTAGTTCGATTACGTATTACAGATTTCTTCTTCAATCTTCTTTGGTGCCGCAAGGCCTTGCTCGCAACTTATTAGACAAAAGACAGAAGCAGCAAAACATCCACCCCCAACAATGTCTATGACACTATCGCTGTAACAGGTATCAAGAGCTTGCTTGTCAAGGGTTTGCGCTGCACAGCCGCACCGTTTGTGCGTCACAAGACCTGCTTTATTACCCTTGAGCCCATACAGTCGTCGGGAAAATCAATTCATGAAGCAACTCAGCTGCAAGCTCTCAAATGCCGCAACACTACGAATTATAGGGCCCTACTTCGCCACCACTTCGGCGCTGTTAGCCGAACTTTCACCGCACGGCGGTGAACGCTGGGTGAAACTGTTCACCGCGGCTAACTTTTCAGAATTAGCCAGACTTCACCGTTTTAAGTGGTTTCACCGATTGTTAGCCTCTTGAAGTCTGTCTGAAATGCCTAAGTGTCAGTACTAAGTAGTATACAGTGATGCAAAGCATGCCATGTAATGAATTTGATTCCACTAGTGACAAATATTGTACAGTGTATGTTGTTCGCACTTTTCTGTTGATACATGCATATACCAGAGCAGTCACACCATGTATACATCTTTAAGTTTACGTATACGTAGCTACCTATATATAGGCAAGACTGTATATACCTATAGGCAAGACTGTATATATAGGTGCACCTGCCTACTCTACAGGCAGATTTGTTAATGTAATTATGAGCTGAGTGCAATGCATTGCACAGTTTGTCATATGACAAACACAGAGGCTTGCAAACATCTGCACCACTGTCATGCTAGCCACATTTCAGACAGACTATGATGCGTATGCTTGAAAATTGCAACTGATGAGTTACAAGTTGTACATGCATGCACAGTTATAGTGTCTCACACTGCTGTCTATCAGACCAGCCTACAACTGTACACTAAACAACCTCCTTGGGAACCTGATCTAGGAAAGATGCAAATCTACTCAGTACAACTAAATTGTCGCGATGAGAGCTGTGAGGAAGAGAAGCCAGCTTGCATGGTGCCAGCCTCTCCATTGGCCAAGAGGTTGCCTGTAGGGTCGTCTCTAAACTCCCTCTTGAAGACAGGGCAATTCAGGTTGGATGACATTTCGTTGCAGATGGCAGATGCTACTACAGCAGGTGCAAACCACTCCACCTCAGCAATGTTTGCCTCATCCGAGACACTGCAATCCTCCCAGCCAGGAGCTGCATGTGAAAGGAAGGCTCTGACCCGCCCTGCCCAGTACTGGCCATCACTGTGTCTCAATACGACACTGTCCCGTGCAAACTTGGCACGCTCAGCACAGCTAGCAACAAAGCCAGCCTCACCAATAGTGGCTTTGTCATACTGCTGTAGGCTGAGCTGTGGGCCATAGCAGAGAACCTGCTCATTCTCACTGAGGTCATCTTGCTGTAGCGCCCACTGTGCCCAGTCGTCTAGAGCATCTGGCAGCTGGTTTTTGGTGGGTGCTGAGTACCCTCCATCAAGGTAGTCTTGCAGGAACCTGTCCCACAGCTGGGCATAGTCAAGACAAGTGCAGCTGCTGTGGTCTTCACAATCACATGCCTTGCAGAGCTTTGGGAACTTGCAGTATAGCAAGTGAAGCTCTGCTCTCCATCTATGGTGATCTTTGTGGCGGCCATATCCAAATCGTTTGCCCTCACGGTGGGCATCAAACATGGTTATGCGGGTGCTGGCATCAGCTTCCAGAAAGGAAGGCAGGTGCAGGGCATATGTCTGTCTGTCAAAGGTGATAGGAATGTAATGAAAAGGAGCACTTGCTGACCCTGCAGTGGCCGCTGAGTCGCTGTTCTCATGAAGCTCATTGGCCCGGTTGGGCACAGCCTGACAGCATGTCATGAATGCCTTCCACGAGTTGACCATGGTTGCCTCTGGGTGAGAAGTCTGAGTCATCCATTTAGTCAAGCGGCCCCAGAGGCGCTCAAAGCCGAACATGGACCAAGCCCAGCATGGCCCATGACGCCGGATGGACTCAGTCAGATGTAGCATCATGTGTCTGTTGATGTCCAGCTCCCAAGCTGGCAACAGTAGGTCTAATTTTGCCAGAACTATTGGCACCTGCTGCTCCAGCTGCTGCAGACGCTCTTCAAAGATACTCTTCTCCCAGAAGACACCAAGCAAATCGGAAGTTCCATGTTCCTTTCCACACACAAAGGCAGGCAATGCTGTAGACAAATGGCCAATTTACTTGACTTCAGCAATTGCATATGTATTCAGTAACTGTGTTACCTTGCTATGTCAGGACGACCCCACAAGCTCCTGATGTACCCAATCACAGGATTGTAGATCATGTGTGCCCTAGCACGCCTGGACTTGCCCTCACCATGATATCGTGCTGACACCTTGCCATGCAAAGCACAGCGTGGGCAATGCTCATGATCGCGAAACTCGCAGCGGTACACAAAAGGACAGTCAGCACATCGCTCATATAGGTAGCTCTGACATCCGAAGTTGCCTTCCAAGACATTTAGTATCTTCTTGTATGTGTCAGGCAGAACTTTGCGGAACTCCTCAGACACGTGTGGGCTGTTGATCCAGCGCTTGGCACTTTTGTCAACACTTGCATGCGGGTTGTTGTGATGAAGAGAGTCTGCAATCTCCTCAGCAGCCCACTTACACACCCACTCATTCTGGAGAGGGGTAAGCCTGTTCTTTTCAGTGGCATTGACAATGTCATCCAGTTCCTCACCCTCTGCAGCAGTGAATGACCGTCAGAGTAGTACAAAACATGGCAACAAAACATGGCAACAGGTTGAATGCCTAGTGTACATTTCCATGTACTCACCCTCCAGAGCCTCAAGCAGCTTCAGCATGGGCAGCTTGATTGGCACTGAGCCGTCTTTACCAGGCAGGCGTTGCTCAAGATCATCTCTGGAAGGAGTGGGTCGGCGCTGTGCCCAGTCACTGATGAGGCCATGATCTTTATCAATATGCACAAAAGGAGGTGGCAACTCATCTGCAACATCCCAGGGGTGTTGAGCTGCTTCTTGGATGTAAGTCTACCACTGTGAGCTGCTGTGTGTTACAACACAAACCCTACCTGATGGGCCAGCTTCTTCACCCTCGTCTTGAAACTGACCTTGAAAGTCCATGGCCTCCTCAACAGTTGGTGGCTGGTAATGCCTAGATACTGAATGGCCAGCTGCTGCCCGTAAGTCAGCAATTTTGGCACTGACTATCTCATGTACAGAAAAGAATGAGGGGCCGTGAGGGATGACAGATGCTACAGACAAACTGACAGCGCTTGGCCGTCCACGAGGACGGGCATTGCCCTGTTTCAGCATGTGATCCGAGCAAGTGCGTTGCTTGAGATACGGAACTCGCTCGTATATGGGCTTGTCCCCAGCATTTTCAGCGCACTTCTTGCATTTGCACAATCTCTTGTCAGCATTTGTGAATCTCCGATAGATATCACGCACTTTCAAGACCTCATCCCACGCTGTTCGTGGCATTGTTGACACTTGAGACAGCTTCGCATGCGCCTCCCGGTGCGACGCGATTAGAGATGCAGGGACGTGCTCAGCCGCATTCGTGACTAAACTTAACGTGTAACACGCTGGTGACGCCGTAGCATATCGCACAACAAACTGTCAAGTCTTTGAAAACGGTCTAGAGTTATGGGCAGCTTGACTTCATCCGAACCACGCCAAGATCCACACCAGCTCAGTCCAAGGTCATATAACTTGTGGGTTGTACGTCAAAGAGCTGAAGTACAGCGCCAAGTCGGTCTGTGTGGCATACAAGAGCTGGTGCAGGCTCTGATTCCTGTCAAGACTACTCGTGGCAGGCAACGTCAAGCAACCGCTGTCACATCACCTCGTCGTAGTTCACGTCAGGCTGCTCTTGAGCCAGTCAACTATACCGAAGTCAGCCTTGCTGAGCACGAATCTTTTTTGAGTAAGATGTCAGCTGACATCCCTCAAACGGTCAGCAAGACCCCAGCCAGGGAGCTCCCGCCGAAAAACTCCCTTTTGGGCTTCATGAAAAGTGAGCCGACCAGCAAGGTGCTGGGTTCACCTTTAATCCATCAAATCGTCAAAGTCTTGGAGGAGCAGGGGTGAGAATCAATATGCTTGTAACAGCTTCTGTCCAGCTGCAACATGTTGAAAAATCGTCCGCAGAGAGTGCGCTACGCCGTGATCCTGACGTCTCAAATCGTACCTCACGCACGACATTATGCTTGGCTGCAGGTACAATTATGAGAAAGTGGAGCAACTGTCTGTCAACACTGAAGCTGTTGATATGATACTGACGGGGGTTGCACAGGCTATAGATAACCTCAGCCGGCCTGACTTTCACCTCTTGAAGATGGCAATAGGACGGATGGGAGCCCCTCAACCTGGTCAGCCTTTGCTTGCAGCACACTATGTGCAGCAGCTGTCTCTGCTCTTTGCTGTCAGGTCAATGTATGGTGTTGACATTGCAGTTTGGCACTGACCTTGTAGACTGATACTTTGCAGATAGATCGCCCTTGGGCAGCAACACCAAACTGCTGAACACTAGTGGTGGAGCCGTTGCCAGCCAGTCAGCTTTGACAGAACAGAAGCAGAGCCAAGAATGGTCCAAGGAGCAGAAGCAAGCAACCGAATACCTTGAGCTCGAGTTCACCCGCAAGCTGGCAAGGTACCTTCCGGAGCAGTGGTCAGACCTGAAGACAAACCCCAAGTGCATGGAGGTAATCTTCCTAACAATGCTCAATGCAAGTTGAACTACCTGCAACTTCAAGTTGTCACTGTGGCCAGCTTCTGACAGGACATTGCTGAGTGCAGTAGGTAGATAAATTGGTTGAAGGCATGATAAAGGCCATTGGTAACGAAGATGCCATTCCAAAGGCTAGGTTGCAAGAGAAGGTCAGAAAGAGACTAGAGTATGTGCAGCGCAAGAATGGTATGAAATACTTTCTTATGCTGCTTGTTCTATCTCCTGCTTGAGTTGTTAGCAACAGTTTGCTGCAAATGCAACACCTGACTGGTACATTCTGACATGCAGGAATAACATTTGCGAAGAGAGCCAAGAAGCAAAAGGTTGTTGCAGGTGCAAATGACGATGAGGCCTCAACCAGCACTGCTTCAGAGCCTGCAACAGCTGTGGTTGCTGCAACAATCAATGAGGCCATCTCCAGCAGTGACGATGAATAGCTCCAGTACTTCGCACAGCATCATTTATGTTTGTTTTGTTTGGGTTTGAATGCTGATCTGCTGCAATTGTCCAGCTCTGTTTGACTGACAATATTGCTTAAGTAGCATTCCATTTGGTCATTTGTATGATCTGTTCCAGCAGTTAAAGCAAGCAAATCAGTGCAGCACCTTGTGCAGCACCAGTTCTAGAAGTCTAATTTTGTACTCAATCACATGAAGCAGCTGCTTTCTGGCCCATGAAATGGTCAAATTATGTTGCAGTGGCTAATTTAGGTGAATGAGTTACCGAGCTTCTTACCGGCGAACGCTTCGCCGGCGAACTCTCGTTGGTAAATGGTGCAGTTCACCGGTGAACTTATTTTCGGCTAACTTTCGGTGATGCGATATATTTACCACGAATGCACTGTAAGTTCGCCGGTGAAATCCTGTTCACCAGGTGTTCTCCGCTACTGACCGCTTAGGCTAAGTGGTTGGTGAACGTGTGGTGAACACATTCTACAGTGCAGAAAACGGCGAACTATGCGGCGAAGTAGGGCCCTACAATTTGTAGTGCAAACAAATTAACTCCACAGCAAGCAGTACCCAGAAGTACATCGTCAAACTTAGGGTTCAGCCGAGGTTCCTCTGTCATCAAGGAACTTGTTGTTGTCATCCCAATCGTAGTGCAGCCGCCTGAAGCGCTTGTGGCTTGCAGACTGCTGCGTGGGCAGAGAAAGTGCATGAAAGCATGGCTAATGCCTATTGCAGTTGTGTAACAAAATGTTCATTATTCATTATTCAAAAATTTCTGACTTTCAATAAGAAGCTCCAGGAAAATCTCAAACTCGACAACGGTTCGAGGGAATATTACAAATCCAGAAAAATTTGAATAATGAAAATTGAATAAAGTAGTAAATATGGCAAAGCTGGAAGTGGTTGGTTGAAGAAGCATGACATGAATTTGTTGTGAGCTGTCAACAGCGTCAAGTTGCAGGCACCCTTGGGATGTGCCAGTGTTTGGTTCAAGCCAACTATATAAAAGCGCATGAATCCAGAAAGGGTTGGAATCATGCAATTGTCACAGGAACAAAAACAAAGGTATGTTGACCAAATTTGCGAAGACAGCAGTGGCGCTTATAATTGCCCTAGGTGTGAGAAGTATTCCCGCTCAAACAAGCAGAATGTCATTAGACATATTCAAGATAGACAGAAAGCATGCAAAGAAAAAGAAACTTCATCGACCCCCACACTACATCAAAGTTTTTCACGAGCCAGCCCGCACCACAACACTCACTTGCATACCAACACCCACAATGACCTCAGTGTACATACCACACACAACGACCATAGCGTACACAACACCATAATAAACAACATTTTCAACATTACTCTTCAACCATTCAACACCACTCACTATAACAAGGCATGGCAGGATGTGTTTGAGCAATCTCTAAAGACCATCGAGAAAGACTTGGCCTGCGAGCTGACAGATCCAGCTGGAGTTCTACTGGCCTGCTGCAAGTATCAACACCTGAACACCGACCTGCCTCAGCAAAATAGTGTACGCATCAGAGAAGGTGAACTGGAGATGTACTGCGGTCGGAGACATCCGAAATGGACGCAGTATCCCATGGAGGACGGACTCAAAGACCTGGTCTGCAGGCGGCGCGACGACATTCAGGACGTAGAAGCAAAACTGCAGGCCAAGATGTCTCCCAAAAGAAGGAAGCAGCTCGATGACGGGTTGGACGAGCTGGCAGACGCGAGCAATGGCCATGAATGCAAATCGGCAGAAGTCCGGGCTACCTTTGACAAACTTTTGAATGATCTCGAAGCAGCCATTGCTCAGTTTTGCAACTTATAAGGGACCTCTTGGATGTTGTAAGGATGCAAGCTGGTTTTGCCGGTAGTATAGGGAAGACTGATCAGAGATCGCGTTCATGTCAGGGTTGGATGTGGTAACCCGTTGGAAGCAAACAAAATCAACCAGGTCGACAGCCCGGAAAGTTTTGGCATACGCGAAGACAGTGGTTGAAACATATCAAAGTCAAAGTCAAAGTTGAAGTCAAACGACTGTCAAGACATCGAGCATAGCGCTGCCCTGCACTGTGCATGGCGGTCACTGGTCGGGCATCTGCTGCGGTCAACGTGCAGACGTGTCACAAGTCCAATAGGCAACCACACCTTGAGTGACACAGATACAGTCTGTGTTGAGCAAGTAGTTGTTCAAGGCAGCAAGCCGCACGTCCTCCATATGACATGACGGGTGTCGATGCTGTATTGTACTTGAGACACATACAGAAGCTGCTGTAGATACAGCTTATAGCGCTTGGTGTGTGCAAGTACCTGGCTCATGCTCAGTGAGTCACAAAACAACGCTTGTGCTTTTTGGACATAGCTCCTGTGGCTTGGTTTTGGTCACTCTGCTTGAAGCTGCAGACTGATCTGGCTTTGTAGCTGTGCTCAACTGCGACGATAAGCGAGCTGAGGTTTGCTCATCTTGTAACACAAATTTGTTATCACTCAACCGCACTTACTGGAACCTTGATGTTTGTTCATCTTGGAAAACAGCTTTGTCTTCACTCATAACAAAAAATGCTGCACCAGGGGAGCCCTGCCTACCGTTGACTGCACGTACAATCAGTGCAATGCTAAGCATATGCACAAAGTAGATGTAGAAGCAACTTAGTGCCTGGTTTATGCAAGTAACTTGCTCATGCTCAGAGAGTCACAAAACAACTGATGTTCGCGCAACCAACACAAAGCTCAACTACACTGATTGAAATAGACAGCCTACCCTGGATTGCACGTATAATCAGTGCAGTGCTAAGCATGTGCATGAACACTTGTGGTATGGATGCAAGTAGCTGTGTCACACTCAGGGATTCACAACATAATGCTTGTGTTTCATGGACATAGCTCCTGTATGGATAGTGTGCTTGAAGCTGCAGACTGTTTTGGTGTTCCTGCTGTGCTCAACTATGACGATAAGCAACTCGATGTTTGTTCATCTTGTAAAATAGCTTTGTCATCACAACACTCAACTGACTGACATGAACCAAGTGCACCTGTAGCCTGGGCTTAGTCACTCTGCTTGACGCTACAGACTGTTTTGGTGTTCCTGCTGTGCTCAACCACGACGATGCACAACTCGATGTTTGTTCATCTTCTAACACAGCTTTGTCATCACAACACTCAAACGTCAAACTCAACAATCTACTGGAATCAGCTGCCTTCCCTTGGTTGCACATACAATCAGTGCAATGTGTAGCACGTGCACAGTGTAGCTGTGGAAGCAGCTTAGTGCTTGGTTTATGCAAGTAGCTCACGCTCAGAGAGTCAAAAAACGACACTTGAGTTTTTTGGACATAATTCCTGTAGCTAGTCCTCTTGTTGTACGGTCGCTGTGCTTCAAGCTGCACACTGATCTGGCTTTCCAGCTGTGCTCAACTACGACGATGAGCAACTCGACGTTCGTTCACCTTATAAAACAGGTTTGTCATCACAACACTCAACTTACTTAAAGGAACCAACTGCTTCTGTAGCTTGGGTTTAGTCACTCTGCCTGAAGCTACAGACTGATTTGGCTTTCCTGCTCTGCTCCATCAAGACGATGAGCAACTCCATGTTTGTTCATCTGGTAAAACAGCCTTGTCATCACAACACTCAACTGACTGATATGAACCAACTGCGCCTGTAGCCTGGGCTTAGTCACTCTGCTTGAAGCTACAGACTGTTTTGGTGTTCCTGCTGTGCTCAACATCGACGATGCACAACTCGATGTTTGTTCATCTTTTAACACAGCTTTGTCATCACAACACTCAAACGTCAAACTCAACAATCTACTGGAATCAACTGTCTTCCCTTGATTGCACAGGCAATGTTTGGCATGTGCACAGTGTAGCTGTGGAAGCAGTTTAGTGCTTGGTTTATGCAGGTAGCTCACGCTCAGAGAGTCACAGAACGGCACTTGAGTTCTATGGACATAACCTGTAGCTAATCCTCTTGTTCTATGGTCACTCTGCTTCAAGCTGCACACTAGTGCTGATCTGGCTTTTCAGCTGTGCACACGATTGCAACTCGACGTTTGTTCCTCTTGTAAAACAGGTTTGTCATCACAACACTCAACTGACTGACATGAACCAACTGCACCTGTAGCCTGGGCTTAGTCACTCTGCTTGAAGCTACAGACTGTTTTGGTGCTCCTGCTGTGCTCAACCACGACGATGCACAACTCAATGTTTGTTCATCTTTTAACACAGCTTTGTCATCACAACACTCAAACGTCAAACTCAACAATCCACTGGAATCAGCTGCCTTCCTTCCCTTGGTTGCACATACAATCATTGCAATGCTCAACTATGACGATGAGCAACTCGATGTTTGTTCAAAAACAGCTTTGTCATCACAACACTCAACTTACTTAAAGGAACCAACTGCTTCTGTAGCTTGGGCTTGGTCACTCTGCCTGAAGCTACAGACTGATTTGGCTTTCCTGCTCTGCTCCATCAAGACGATGAGCAACTCGATGTTTGTTCATCTGGTAAAACAGCCTTGTCATCTCACCACTCAACTGACTGATATGAACCAACTGCGCCTGTAGCCTGGGCTTACTCACTCTGCTTGAAGCTACAGACTGTTTTGGTGTTCCTGCTGTGCTCAACCACGACGATGCACAACTCGATGTTTGTTCATCTTTTAACACAGCTTTGTCATCACAACACTCAAACGTCCAACTCAACAATCTACTGGAATCAACTGTCTTCCCTTGATTGCACAGGCAATCAGTACAATGTTGAGCATGTGCACAGTGTAGCTGTGGAAGCAGTTTGGTGCTTGGTTTATGCAGGTAGCTCACGCTCAGAGACGACACTTGAGTTTTATGCACATGACTCCTGACTTACAGAAACCAACTGCTCCTGTAACTTGGGTTTAGTCACTCTGCTTGAAGCTGCACACTCATCTGGCTTTCCAGCTGTGCTCAACTACGACGATGAGCAACTCGATTCGAGGAAGGGTCACTTCTTAAGGTGTTTTCTTATCCCTTCCTTAAAAGGGAAAGGGATACGCAAAAGAGTTTGTTCATCTTGTAAAACAGCTTTGTCATCACAACACTCAACCTACTTAAAGGAACCAACTGCTCCTGTAGCTTGGGTTTAGTCACTCTGCCTGAAGCTACAGACTGATTTGGCTTTCCTGCTCTGCTCCATCAAGACGATGAGCAACTCGATGATTGTTCATCTGGCAAAACAGCCTTGTCATCACAACACTCAACTGACTGACATGAACCAACTGCACCTGTAGCCTGGGCTTAGTCACTCTGCTTGACGCTACAGACTGTTTTGGTGTTCCTGCTGTGCTCAACCACGACGATGCACAACTCAATGTTTGTTCATCTTTTAACACAGCTTTGTCATCACAACACTCAAACGTCAAACTCAACAATCTACTGGAATCAACTGTCTTCCTTTGATTGCACATACAATCAGTAAATGTTTAGCATGTGCACAGTGTAGCTGTGGAAGCAGTTTAGTGCTTGGTTTATGCAGGTAGCTCACGCTCAGAGACGACACCTGAATTTTATGGACATAACTCCTGTAGCTAGTCCTCTTGTTTTATGGTCACTCTGCTTCATGCTGCACGCTGATCTGGCTTCTCAGCTGTGCTCAACTACGACGATGCGCAACGCAATGTTTGTTCATATCGTAAAACAGCTTTGTCATCACCACACTCAACTGACTTAAAAGGAACCAACTGCTCCCTGTAGCTTGGGTGTAGTCACTCTGCTTGAAGCTGCCGTCCAGCTTTGCAAGCAAGGTCACAAACAAGTCAAGTCACATTGCCCTTGGTGTGACGTCTAAGGCGGCATGCAGAGTCCATGTGTACAGTTTCAGGGTGCCATTGTGCCCATTGTCGGTGGCTTTTGTGGAGCTCTAATTACGCAAGTAATGCTTCCTAAGTTTGATTGTTATGCACCAACAGTTAATAATTGGAGTGTCAATTATTAGTCCCATGTAAATCAGCAGATGCCCCAGTTCGAGGGGTGGCTTCTCCACACATACATTTCTGACCTGAGCAACTGTGTGACAATGGTACTCATTGCTGATAAAGTTAGTATGCTCAGTTGTAAACGTTGAACACATTTGCAAACTGTAGATCTTTGCCACCTGGTGCATGCAGCTTTTACCTTTAATAGTGTTTGCATGTTGCAGTGAGTTGGCAAGTCTACAATGATTAAGCAAACAACACCATGTTTTGCAGTTACAGGTTTTGCTACTTGAACTTTGCAAAGAGCACAAGTCTCAACAGTCAGCATGATTATCACAAACTAGGCTTTGCAATGTTATTGTACACACATACTGACAGCATAGATGGCATGGCTTGCTAGTGATCGATCACAGCGCACAACCCTTATCTGTGACCCATGCTGTAAACTGTTGCACTGTGATTGCAGCTTTGTTTGGGCCCCTATGAATTAAGGTAGCTTTCCTTTGTGGACCTCCATGTGCTGTGGGATCTCTCCCTGGAAATGCCAGCCTGCAACCGTCTCTCACTTCTGCCAAGGTCAGATTGTGTTCCTGCTGCACTTGCTGGAACACACCCATGGTTGTTGCAAAGGACATTCCTGACTGCTGTGCCAAGCGTTGGACAGCAAGTGGCAAGTGCTTTCTGTGAGCGTATGCGGTCCTTGATGCCATAGAGATTGGTAGATTCTGCTGCTTGGCTGTGTCTCTTAGCTTGGCAGGTGTAGGAAAGCCTGACAGCCCCACAAACCACTCTTGACAAGCCTCTATGACAGTTGAGATACTGTCAGAGAAACCAAGCTTGACAAACCCAAGGCCACTGCCGCTAAAAGGCCTTTCTTGGTGCTTCCTGCCAGCACTTGTGCTCACTTGCGCTGCCTCCATTGGTCTGATGACAGACAAAACGCTGCTTTGCAAGTGTGACACTTGCTTGGATATGTTAGCTAATTGGTCTTCCACCTCCCCCACATGTGCATCCACAGCTGCAATGGCGGCACCAAGTTCAGTCTCACACTTCAAGGTCAGGTTCTCATGCTCTCTATGAGCTTCTAAGACCTGCAGATACATCACAGCCTGTACATTCGCATGTAGCAATCAACAACATCAGCAGAGTGATGGCAAGCATTTAGGCAATGTCACAGCAGTGTGAATTACTTGCATTTATGTCTGCAATGACCATGCACAGTATGGTGTATGGCGCAGTATGAAAGCTGCAAAATGTGTCCAGATGAGCACTGACAAGCTCACCTGTTGCTGAAAGGTGCAATACTCTTGCGAGCCAAAGATGGTTGTGACTTCAGGCAAACCAAGCACCCACCAGCTGTGCTGAAACTTGGCAAGAAAGAAAGGAGTACTCTGCCAGAAGCTCTCGCACATGAAGAGCAATGACTGCAGTGTCTTCTCCCCAGACCAATCTGGCACAACAGCTGAGTGATTCCTACGCCTTACTGTTTGGTATGCTTGTCTCAAATTTGGGACCAACACATCAATCCAGGCAGGTGGAACTGCGATCGTTGCCCTTCCAATGGCATGTGACCGCATGAACTCTGTGGAAAAGCCAGAAAGCACAGCAACAGCTGGAAGAGCTGACAAAGGCGACTTGGGAATGTACACTTGAGCTGCTGTGCCACCACCACCTGTCCACCTATCAACAAATGAGTGCCTAATCAGGCAATGCATGTTTGAATGAACCCCCACAAGCTGACACACTCAGTACAAAAAATCAATAGGAGGCACTGTGTGCAGCAAACAATACCATGAACAAAGAGAGCTCACCGACCCCATATCCTGAGGACATCAAGCGTGCATCCAGCTGCAGTCAGAAGGATTGTGCCAGTCTGCCGGAACAAGTGTGTCACCTGCAAGGAAGCAAGAGTGGTCGAGAGCAAATGTGTGCCATTGTGCTCAAATGATGGCAACAACTGCTTGCACCCCGTATACTTATGAGGCAGGCAACTGATACAGCAATAAGCCATGTCCATATAATGCTGCAGGGTTACCTTCTTCTTCACTGCTAAATCCTCAATGGTGTGCAACACATCTAGAAGCATGCCAGCCAAGACATGGTATGGTTGCTTGGAGAAGGCGTCAGCTGGGGAGCGAAACAACCTGCAGGCATAGGGCATCACTCCCTTTTGCCAGCTCAGCCTGGTAAGCATGCTCCCAATCAGCTGTGCATCAATGTAGCAATGCAACAATCAGAGAGGAGACTCACAGTCTCAAAGAGCGCCAGCGCAGATCACTCCCGGTGATCATCTCAATGATGGGACATGCATTGACCCGTAGGCTGAATAAGATGTACTGTATGAGGTGGCTGACAGGGCAGCGCAAAGGATCCTTATGCAGCGCAAAGGCATGATAGACTGTGTGGCCGTCCTGCAAACATGACATCTGTTGCTTAGCGTCTGCTCCTCTGGTCATCATGCTGTGAATTCCAATCAGTCAGTCTTGGGTGTGAGGCCTGCAACACTGTCATACTCAAAACAGTGTTGCCTCGTCATGCAAACACCTGATTTGTCTTGCTGCCTCTTGCAGCTGTGGCTATGGGCTGCATTGGTTGTGGCTGAGCATTGACCAGCTCTGTGAGTTCCCAAATCCACCTCAAATCTCCAATGTCGTCTGTAAGCTCACAACAACCTCATCAGACATATCATGTCCATGCACTGTAATGTAGAATTGCATATGCAATGCACATAATTTACCTGCTCTGAATCCTGCAGCCACTCCAAGAGTCAACATGACACACACAGTCAAGCCTACTGACAAATTTGGATGACGCATTGCTGCGGTCAAGATGATCTGCAGCTCGTCAGTGCTTAGAGTCTGTGCTGAAGATGATGGATCATTCTGATCGCTGCACACGCCAAACACATGCATTAACACATTGAACACCTGGCTAGCAGGCATTAAACCTCAAAGGGTCGTCATGTTGCAACAGTTGCTTACCTTTGGCGATATGCTGTGGTAGCTTCACGACCTTTCAAGATAACACACTTGACAGCCTCATCATCCCTCAGCAAGTCTGCTGGAAGGCCTTGCTGACATGCTCTCAGGTGAGTCAGAGCCTTTTTGCACAGCTTTACTACTCCGTGTGGATCCTTGCAAGAGCTAGCTGTGGCAATCTCAAGCTGTTTTTGCAGAAACATGGTGACTTTGCTAACAGGATGGACCAAGTATCCATGAGGCAGGTCTGGGCTGATGTCAATGAATCTCTACAACATCAAGAGCAGTCTCACCACAGTATACAGCTTGTCAAGCCTGATAGTGCTTGCTGCATGTCTGAGTGCTCACAAGACAGTCTGATTTTGTCACACATACCATACCTGCCACTTCCTCAAACCAACCAGAAATGTTGTTCTGCTGGCTGGAGCAAGCAGGCGCCAATGCAGATCAAATATATGCTCCCACTTCTCCTCAGCTGTCATGCTGCAGCCGTGGAACAATCACAGATCCTGTGTGTGCAATGCTGTCTCAGAAAGCACGTTGCTGATGACGACATGTGTACACAGGTGACCAGCTTACGATGCATCGGAGGTGAGCAGAGGCGTCGCATCTGTTCCGCTGTATATCAGCTGGAACATAGCTAACACAGAGGAATTATCGTTCGCCCGTCTGCCTCTTGTCATAAATCAGGGACGCCTAAGATCAACACCCTGTGGTCCGACCTGCGGCATGTCTTCACACGTCTGCTGGGGTCACACAGACACAGCGTGTTTACTTACCAGTACGTTTGTAGATTTGATTGCATGCGAAAGGTACAACTTGTTATGAGAAGCACTGGGCGGGCCCAGAGTGCGCACCTGTCTCAGACATAGATGCAGACGATCACTGGTGCTGTCCGGAACCAGCTCGGAGCCGGCTGCTTTGGCACAGCTGCATCTGCTGGAGGCTTTGACGAGGAAGTACGCGCATACCGAAAGGCAAGGGGCACGCTGCGGCTGCTGCAGGAGCGACGCGCTCACAGCAGCTGCATATAATTGACCGGTCAAAGTGATCAGCAGGCAGGGGCGTTTCCAGAAACCCTACGACATGCTCAGCATGTCTAAGCCAATTGATAGTATGGTTAATTACCAAATTAAATTAACCTTAAGAACTCACCGCCAATTTCACCCTTTAAAACCCTTAACAATGCAAAACCCCTCCAAATCCCCACAAAATCATACTTTTTGCGGTTGTGACATGTTGCTTGACCTCTAAGTGTCCCACTGTAGCCATTTCCAGACTGATTAGGTGTTTGGGGGCTGTCAAACCACCCAATTCCTAATATATTCAATATAATAAAATCTACAAATAATGTGCGACAATGTGATGAATGCATCTATGTCCATATTCAAAAACAAATTCAGTCCATGTCCTGCAACTCACAGCTTTCCGGTGCGACGTAAGTGTACGGCCTGTCTGCAACGTCTGAAACAGCCATTATTCACTTTACAGGCACAAATGCGGCGCACATTACGTTACATACATGTCTTTTGCACGTAAATGCACTGTCTTCAGCCCTTGGTTACCATGCTAAGTTTGATTGTCACAGGTTTTTAACAGTTGCGTTGTGATCAGCAACATCAAGAGACGTCGTCGACGATTGGCACTTTCGCAGAGTTGTTAAGGGTTTTTAAGGGTACCCTTATTAACGTTATTAAGGTAAAAACCCACCCCACATTTCTTTAAGGGTTTAAAAGCCAACACTGGATCGAAGCCACCGGAACACTGTAGAGCTGGTGGCAGCATCAAATTTAGCCGCTAGTACTTTAGTAATTTGTGCAGTGTCAATTTCCCTAGGACGGGGATGAAGTGCCAGCCAGAAGCCTCTGCTTGCATGCTATGGGGTTCGCACATGAACAATAAGTACACGTTACGTCAGGCAACCCCCTAGGGATGCATGCATGCTGGACATGAACAATAGCTAAAATGTTACATCTGGCTTTCTGGCATTGCTGCATCTGGCTTCTGTTGTTATACAGAAACTTTCAACTCCAATTATAAGCCGCAACAAGCTGTGTTACCGGTATACTGGAAATGTATCAGGGACTATCAGAACGTATCAGGGAAATGTGTTGATGTGCACAACTTACCTATCCGCCCTTGCAGAGAGCCAGCTGCCCGCAGGCCAAGACACAGATCTTCTGAAAAAATACTCAGGTACTGCGCTACAGGTTGTCTACCCCAAACGGTATACTTGCAGTCTAAAAAAAAGCATGGTATGCGGAACAACTGCGTCTTGCGTTCCTAGCTTTAGACTGCGCAAACAAGCATATCTGCAGCAGTCTGTTATTCCTAGTACTGACGCCAAAATCAGCCATGAGCTGCTGTAAAAAAGGCAGCATCAGATGCACAATTCCCAAGTCGCACATCAACAGTGTCAAAAGCTTGAAAACACTAAGCCTTCAGTAGATGCAAAGAATTAGCAAATTTGGCCTATCAAGTACCAACAACACGAAAATAATCAGCCCCCGATATTATACCTACATACCCTACGCTGGACATTCATACTACTGTATATAAGCAGGGGACAGTGGGCACCTATGTAATTGCAATTCTTCCCCATTGATACATCACCGAATGTTGAGTTGACCAGCTTCTTCTCATCACAAACTCATCGTCAATACAACATCATTGTCAGTCCTCAATCATTGACAATTATTGAGGATCAACAATTATTAATTGTTGATCCTCTACACAAAATATGCACCAGGCAGTAGCATGTCCCACAGATGACAACTCTTGAATGACTTCTGTGCTCGCGGAGGCACCCTCACATGCAGATAGGCTTTACCCGTCAGGGGGTTTTGACCCCACCATGCTGTCCATGGTTGTGCATCACTGCCCTGCATCATTGCAGCATACATGACTCATCACATGCAGCCTCATTAGCATACAACCCTCGGCTGTTGACGCCCCTGCCAAGTCCCTGATAATGCGATTGATGTGGCTCACTCACCAAAACTATAACGCTATCTGTTATCGATTCCTCTTGTGACTGTGGGCAAGGCAATGACAGCATACTGAACAGGCATTGCCGTTCCTGTGTGTACAACATCCTGCAAAGCTCATATCAAGGATCTCTAGGGGAGCTGCTTACTAAGCTTGGCAAACTCAGCGCATCTTGCACCTGGCCGAGCAGGCCAATAACAAAGCAGGCTGCACTAGCTTCGTTGAAGTTGATGGAGCTTAGCTGGGGAAGTCACCTGTCTGACAGTTGCCAGCCCAATTGGCATACCAGCGCCAAAGTCCAAGGCAGACACCAGCCTATACAGCTCTTGCCAGGATGCAAGACTGGCGTCATGGTTGATGACTCTGTCTAGCAGCGTGGCAGTGCGACTGAGACAAGATGAGGAAGGTGACTTGAGCTGCTGAGACACCTCCTGAGCTGACTTCCCTTCATTCCTGCAATGTGGCCAATGTCCATTTCATGACTAGGGTGTTAAAGAGAGGGGAGGGCTTTGGGAGGCAAGGTTTGAAGAAGGGGGGGCTGATTGTGTGAGGGCCATTTGACACCGCATTGAACGTCGGCGGCATGATGCAACCTGATGCATCATGTGATGGGCTTCCTGATATGGTAGACAGTGCCCCACCTTGCGTCGACAACTGCACGCCTTACTAAGCGCGCAGTGAGGGCAACAGAGACCTCTGTTTCCTCTTTGCTGACTGACTTGGTGTCAATTGGCGCCCTATCTGGGTCTGCAGCACCAGCAAAGGTACTATCCACCAGTCATGGATATGATGCAACTGCAAGAGGTGGTATAAAGAATCTTGTGCGACCTTGATGTTGCCATTCAAAGTTCAAACAGTAGCCTTGCTAGATTGATGCTGCTTCCCAGGGTCAACTGGCTACCTCAGCATTGCCAAGTCAACATGACATTATCAATGGTCTGGTTCTGTGCTTGATACTTCTTTGCGTGGATTTGCACTACAAAAGAAATGTCTCTCTGAAATTGGTGTCATCTCTGAGTCCCCAAGAGCTGGAGATCCTGTAAACCTTACCCAGGACGCTCAGCACACTGTGAGCATTGCCAAAATAGGCGTCTGGAACATGCATCTGCCTCAAATCAAAGGGCAGATAGAATGTGCCGCTGCTGCCGGTTCTGTCCCTTACAAGACAACTGACATGCCACAAGATGGAGCACAGCAAGTCGTTGGATGACAGGCGATGTGGTCCAGACAATGGAAGACTGTTGATTCTGTCCTGTATCAAGGAAGACACCAGGGTTTGGTACAGACTAGGACTTGTGACATACACATGTATGTGTGTGTATCCATTGTCTGTCACATATGTCTGCATGTCATACATCACATGTGCACGTATGTCACATGTCATGTCATATGTGTGACGTACCGATTGTGAGAGCTACACAATACGCTGACATGATGAGCTATGACATCTTTGCATGCGTCACTGGCATGTTTGGTAGTCCATGCATCTGAAATGTTGCACAGAAAGGATGTCTATGCATACGTGTGAAGGCAAATTCTACAGAACAAATATCTCATGCAAAGACAAAGGACTGCAGCAATGAGAGCTGCAGGGTTGGAATGTTCAACATACCTTGAAGTCTTGGAGAGTGGGTGATGGAATGACAAGGACTGTTGGAGCGTAGGCAGAGAAAGCTCCCTGCCAAAGAAACTGAAACATGACGCTGATGTACGCACCAAACAGTCCCAACAGCTGCAAGATTGAGCTGTTTGGGTGACGCTTGTTGATCTTCTGAACCTGTACAGCAGAATTGGTCGCTTTTTAACTCATGTACTACAAATAGTGTGCAAAGCATGCTTGGCTTGCTCTGAGATTCAGAAAGCTGTGACTTGCACACGAGACATTGTATGGCAAACCCAAAGCACATCCATACATGACATGCTGTCTTGCCAAAGTAAGATGCACTAGGTTTTGATGCAGAGCCCTCGTTGGGGGGGAGGCGGGTCGGGCAGCAGAGGGGTCAAGAGGGTGTACTTACTGGCTGAACAACTTGACGATCAAATACAGGCGTTGGTAATCCTTGTGATAGCTGCTGCTGATGCAGCTTCATCCAGTCTTTCAGCAGATCAACTAATCCTGTGAGGTCTGCAGGATCAGCAACTTAGTAAGTGAATCACAAGTACTCTGCCTTGTTCAGCTGTTGATTTGTGTTTCACAGACGCCATGTGATTCTGCTGAGACACATGGGCAGTGCTGTGGCTATCATCAAGCCAAATGCTTGAATGTTGCTCAGCCACATCTCAGCAACTCTGCACTGTAGGCAACCTGAGGCTGCTACCTGACAATACTTGCGCAATTGTGATGCCCAACATTGTCTGGTTGTCACCACAATACGTGACCTGCACTTTGAGCAGTGCTGCCTGCCCGGTCAGCATCTGTTTGGCGTCAATGACCTGTACAGCACTCCCGAATCAATTCACTCTGTTTTTTTAGTCCGCTGAAATTATCGAGACACCTGACTAGTGTCCACAGGTGCTTTGCTGTTGTTTGATAAGGCGGCATTGCTTACTCATCAGTATGAAAGTAGAGACGTGATGCACTGCTTGACACAGGAGTGTCAGCAGCAAGGCACAATGCACACTACCTGTGAAGACAGGGACCACCAGTGCAGCGTTTATGCTCTTACCTGTGTAAAGGCAATTGCAGTTGCTGGCAAGGCTGCATCATGAGCGCTGACGGCATCAGCTCGCACCGCCACATAGAACGGTATGCCTGCACACCGAAGGTCCTGCTAGCTGCCAAAAGTGAAGCAGAGTTGGTACACTTCAAGCAAGGGTACAAGGCAAACAGGCTAGATATGCCAGTGCACAAAATACTGATATGTTTCTGGGACCTTGTTACCTGCCGAGTTGCAAGCGATATATCCATCTTTGCCATCAAATTGCAGCCTGCCGCAGCAAACTGGATACTTCTGCAAGGTACACCCAACAACAACAGTGAAAAGGATTCCGAAAAACTCAGGCGAGGAAGCAACCAAGGACGGCACCTGCGTTGATAGACGTATGCAAGCTTACTTCAAGCAGGTCCTGCAAAGAGCGTTGCCAAGGTGCAGCCGATGAATGATTCGGGAAAGTAAAAAGCACTGCCACACGCTCGGTCAAGGTTGGCCTTCTTAGGTCAAGTGTGCACAGCTGCAGACACGCAGGCCATGGCTAGTACGCGCTCAACTGGTGCGGAAGCACTTGTGGTCAGCATGCGCAAACCTTTACTGCTTCAGCTTGAGTCACTCCTCGAGGCTGAACCAGCGTCTCCTCGACTAGCTGAGCTTGATTGACGGGCATCGCACGAGCAGGTCCGGTGTTCGGAAGGCTGCGTGTCCCTCATAAAGGCTTTCGAACCAGACCACCTAATCAGCCACTGAGTTCCGCCATAATTCGGGGTCTCAGCGTCCGAGCTGCAACAGGCGATCGATACAAGAAGTTACATGACTAAGGCCTTAGGTCAGATCGGCCACATTTTGATTCCAAAGCGTCTGACCTCCGTTAGAAAGTGAAGTAGGTCCCGACCAACTTCACTTTCTAACGGAGGTCAAATCTGCTCCGTCAGAAGTGGAAGGCCATCGAGAGCTGTGGTAGTAAGTTGAAGCTTCGCTCGTCGCAAGTATCGTTGCGACGATGTTTGCGCTCCGCTGTGCCGCTCAGCTGTGGTCTGCAGATTTCGAAAGACCTCCGTCAAACCCGCATCCGTAATGAACACATTTGACCCAAGGTCAGCTCCTTAGGTCAAACCGATATCTGACCCACGGTCAAATCGCCGTGCGGATGGGGCCTAAGGGAATTGCTACACAGCCACTCCAGACTGCAGGGCCAGATGGCGGTGGTTTTGCACGGTCTGGGTGCACGGAGTGTGGTGTCGCAGTGGTGTAGTCTGCATCCAATGGGGGCAATCTGAATTCGTTCTGTTTTGCTGTAGAAGTCGCAGGCACTGCAAGTGGCACCAGAGTAACACCCACCAGGAGACAGCTGCAGGCCAGAGGTATATTGCTTGGCCATCACCCTATGCACCTGGGCAATGAAAAATGCTTGAATGAACACCTTCAGTACTAAAACCAATGCATTGCTGCAGATTTTCCCACCCCTGACTCTGATCATGAGCAGAAAGACTTCAGAGTGGAAAGCGTTCTGGCATCAGGTATCAGGGTTGCACAGTAGCCTAGTCATCACCCACATTCACTTTGCTGATACCAATATCTCTGGTTGTCTCGGCAAGTGTAGAGCCTCAGCATGAGGACGCAGCAACACTGCCGCCTGATGCGCCTCTCCCCAAAAGTGTATAATCGGAAAAGAAAGCAACTCAGTCAAGGCATGTGGTACAAGCTTATGAAGCACTTTTCAGCCTTTGTACCGCTACATAGCTAATACGCCTACATGTTGTGTGCAGGTTTTGAGAGACCGTGTGTTTGGAGCGCTGGCTTTGCCGACCTCAGTCAGGGGTGTGTCTGTCAGGCTGCTGGCAGCATGATCAGCCAATGGCGCCGCTTGTTTGCAATATCTTCGTAGCAGCTCAGATGAGCAGCCCACGCTCCCTTTCTACAGATTTAGTAGAGCTAGCCTTTGCAGAGATGAGCTCAAACGTTGATTACAAGGCTACTGCACAGCAGCTGTTCCTGCACTCAAGGCGCATAGATTTCCGTGCGTGTATCAAGAAGAACCCCGTATACATTTTCACGGCCAGGGTGTCCTGCAGAAAGCTTTGTCCTCTGCATAAGCTACAAGGTAGTTTCAACTTCAATGACCCCTTGTACCTCAACAGCGGCAGGCGTGTCAATAAAGTCCTCAAACTGGCCGGCAAGAAAGTGAAAGGCAAGGAGTGCACTATCAGAAGCTACCACAACAGCTGTTTTTTTGAGCTGTGATTCCGTTTGTTGACCAGGTTGTGTGTGGTGCTGTTCTTACTGTGTGTATAGAGTTGTGGTGTGGTATACAGGTCAACAGCTGCTGCCCTGCACTGCTTTGTTATTCAACACCTAAAACCTAGTGTTGTATGTACAGTTCTGACACTCAGTGGTGCTGCAGGTGAGGTCACAGTTCATCTGCAGGCTGGTGTGATGGACTGGCTGCTGACACCCGTTGTACTGCCTAACTCGTACTAAAACGTAACCCGGGTGTCATCGATTGTGCAACAAACGAGTTGGGACCGGAGTCAAGTTGTACGGCGCAGCATCCTGACCGGTAGTACACTTGCTGTCAAATGCTGATGCATGCTGCAGGAACTGCCCAATCCGCGGTGGGGTTCATTGTGCACCCAGCAAATCCTACCCACATTCTGCATTGGCAATTCTAAGCTCATCGGTTGCGTTCGTGTGAGCGCAACGGCCAGAACCGGCTTCTGCACCATTATCGATGGGACATGTTCGAGGGATGCTCATACGTGCGTCCCCCAGCATACATTTTAGATGTTGCCGTCGACAGTTTTCCTTAACCACAGCTTTCGATCGATGTCATTGTCTCGACTGTATGTTGGGAGAAGCGCATGCGCCAGACCTGTGTGACATCGAACACGGTTTTCCTTATTTTTAATCGCGCACGTGCTTCTCGTTATCAGATTTTGAAATGCTGTGGCTGTTCAATTGCATGCTTGCCAGCCACTTCCCTAAACGTCTGTCGGTTTACAAGTCTGGTGATAAATTTGATATGGGCAATTACAGAGGCATCACAGTGGGTTCTGTGGTTGCTAAGCTGTTTGCAATGATACTAGAGCAGAGAATTGCATCTTGGGCTGAGCTCCTCGAGGAGCATGCTGTCAAAGCCAAGGGGCAGGCAGGCTTCAGGAAAGACTTCCACACGACCGACAACATATTCATTCTGAGGTCACCGATTGATAAACAGAAACAGTCTAGACAGAAAGGGAAAGCTGGCAAGCTGTACTGCTGCTTTGTGGACTTCAGGAAAGCGTTCGATACTGTACCTTGTGCTGTGCTGTGGCAGGTGCTGGAGGAACTTGGTGTTCATGGCAGAATCCTGCACATCATCAAGTCTCTGTATGCACACGACAGCACAGCAGTGCGGTCATCACAAGGCATTTCTGCCATCTTCAGAAGTCTCATGGGGGTGAAGCAAGGGTGTCCGCTGAGTCCAACTCTGTTTGGTTTGTATGTTGATGGTATGGAGAAACATTTGCTTGAAACTGCTGACATTGATGCACCTACACTCATGGGAGTTATGGTGCCGCTGCTTTTGTATGCTGATGACCTCATTCTGAGGTCTGAGACTGCATCAGGACTTCAAAAGCAGCTTGATGCATTAGCAAGCTTCTGTGAACAGCGTCAACTTACAGTCAATCTCAGCAAGACAAAAGTGGTGGTCTTTGAAACCCGGCAAAGTGACGTTTGTGACTTTGTGCTCAGTGGTGCAGTTGTGGAACGGGTGGAGAGCTACAAGTATTTGGGGTTTGTTGTCCATGCCACTAAGAAAATGACCCTTGGGACAGACGCTCTGGTGGCTACGGCAAAAAAGGCTCTATTTGCTATGAGACGGCGATGTGCACTTCTGGGCATACGAGATCCAGCTCTGCAGTGCAAGCTATTTGATACTCTGGTGTTACCCATCCTGAGCTATGGTTGCGAAGTCTGGGGAGTGGACACTAAATGTGATTGCCAACCTCAAAGACTTGCCAAGTGCCAACAGTTTTGGGACGATGTTCCATATGTTTCAGAATAATGAAGTCCAGCTGATGAATTGTTATCGGCCTTCCACTGCCAAAGTAAATGTCCATGCTACCTCAAGTGCAATCTGAGAATGTGTACATTGCCTGCTGTGTAACTAGCCTTTGCTTGTAGCACTCTCCAGCTGCATCCTTGAAGTGAGCCTGGAACATTGCAGGGCCCCCCGGCTGCCTTGATTCATGAGACCTTTGGTGAGTTTTTGGACAATTGTCAGCATACACAACTGGACCCCTGGATCTGCCAACAAGTCACCAACTTCAATGTGCTGATGTCAGCCAGCTACCGCACTCCTGTTCCCGTGTCCAAGCTGAACAAGAAGACGCAAATGCTGCTGTGACGCCTTGAAGTGCAGTCACAGAAGACCCTGATTGATTCTGTCCACAGCAAGGCAAGCCAGCTGCCATCCGCCAGCACTTCTGAGGACTCCATTCAGCCAGCTAGTGGCGGCCTTGAAGCTGAGCGGATGACAAGAGTCAGAAAGTTCCTGAACAATTTACTAGGGCACTATGCAGCTGCTGATATCAAGCCAAGTTTGGACGTCTCACCATCGTCACAGGTTTGAACATGACCTGTTGTGGTCTGATCAGAACTCACAATGAAGTCAATGAAGTCATGGTTCTTGATTGCATGTGCAGGATGCAGCAGGGACCCATGACGGCAGTTACTCTGTGATGGACGACTTGTTCAACAAGCTGACCGAGGTCCTGTTGCTTGAAGGTCAGGAAATCCTGCGTAGCTTGCGCTGGCTGTTAGGTGCATTCCGCACACAATTGACTGCCTGTAACTCAGTGCATGACTAGTTGTGTTTCACATATGCAGGAAAGGAGGGATGGGAGACAGGTGGGCAGTCTGACCCAGCAATGGAGCTTTTTCAAAACTTCAGCATGATGCTGCAAAACAGGGCTGACCAGAAGCACTTCAAGCTGTCAGCTATGCCATGTTTTGGACTGGTTGTTGATGGCGACACGCTCAAGTAAGCAATTTCCAACTGGCTTCTACACAGTTCCCCTGGTCTGGGCATCAACTCTCATCTTGCTTGCAACTGCTGGAAGCATGGGAAAGGCACTGAACATGCATTGATGGCTGCATTCCTGCTGACCGGGCAAAGACGTAGCAAACAAATGTTTCACTCTCCACATTCCTTTGTGCAGGGTGTATGCCCTGTTTGTGACCAATACAGTATGTGCTGAGCCTCTGACTAACGCGGTCCACTTCAACGATCTGTTGCATGCCAATCCTCAACCTGTTGAAGCTACAGCGCGCCTGTTGAAGAGTCTGGCGCTGGCTATCAACAAGCTTTACTCTGAGATGCAACTATTGAGGGAGCAACAAGCTCCAATGCAGCGCTCTGACAGGCTGACATTGGGGGTACCATACCCGCGGCACGACATGCTGAGGTGATTGCATTCACTCCTTGTTTGCATTTGCCATTTTCCACTGTTGTTATAGCCTGCCCTTTGCTGATAGACAATCAGTGAGGTCAAATGGCACACAGAAGTATGTACAGCATGCGTTGCATGTTTTGCTGCTTAAGGGTGTTGGGTTTCTTTCATACATGCACCTCTTTGACACGGGCTCTTTTGCTTGACATTACATGTATGTTGGCCTCATGTTTGTGCATCATCAGCAAGGATTTGAGGGTCTGGCATTGGCTTCCCAATCTTCTGGAGGCTTGCACTCTTGGCTATCTTGCTTTTGCACTGCACTTGTGTCAATGTGTTTTTGTGACACGCACATACTGGGTCTGCTTCTTCTGCAGGTATGAACAGGTCACAAAGCGAAAAACCTCTGGTCATAAGCAAATCTATGATGTCATAGTCCTGCCACAGCAGCAACCAGCTGTTGTGAAGTTTGCACGACATCCTTACCCAGAGGAGGTTCATGTGGAGTGTGCAAACAGGCACTTAGCACCAGAGCTGCTGGGGGTATATCGTATGCCTGGTGGTTTCAATCAGGTGCAAAGCCTTGCTCGGAACATCAATGCTTACAGCATCAGTGACAGGCTGCAACGATGGGGCAAAAGGCGCCTTGTGTGAGTGCTTTAGGAATTGCCAGCAGCAGCAGGGTGCACACGTAGCGACATCACAATGTCCAACTACCTTAATTTGGTTATCAAGTTCCGCTTTTTGTTTCTTGTGACGCCAGACATATGCTCACAACGCTGTCTGCTGTGCCCTTGCAGGTGGAGATGCAGCTGCTCACCGACCCTTGGCAAAACCTGGAGCATGCAACACAAGCTCAGCTTGCAGATCCCAAGCTAGAGGCTGCTGTCAAAGTAGCTGTGAAGAAGATGCATGTGCAATAAAGGACTACCGACATGGGGACATCAGGAGACCGAATCTCATGTTCAGGTAGGGACTCAATGGCGCAGACAACACTCATCTGGCTTGTTGCCAATCATCAGTCCTTTATTAGTTTGTTGCACAGCATGCATTGAATTAGCCAGTTGTGCAGTGTAGGGGTCGTCAACAACGGTCAGGTGCATCAAAATGCTGCAGGCCCACCAAGTTGACCTGACATGGTTCATGACTGTCTGGCGTGATTGCACAGCACAGATCCGCTGCACCAGTATTTGCCCAAACAACTCTGATTGCGCTTTTCAGCCGTCACTCCTTGTTGGCCATGTTCAAAGCATGCAAGCTACAAACTGTCATATGACACATGAACTGAGCATTTGCAGCTGATTGCTCAAGCAGCGGGTCTCATAGTCTGCCTGTGAGTAGTTTGTCAACAATTGCCAATTCCACTTCTGCATTGGTCCACACGTTCTGTCTGCAAGGTATGTTCCTAGCTGCAGGACAGAGTCTGATGGCACATACTCTATTCGGTTCTTAGACCTGGACTGGTGTGGTCCAGAGATGCAGGCCAAGTATCCTAGCTTCATGAGCAGACATGTAGACTGGCCAGATGATGCTTTGGAGGGCACGGCCATCTTGGAAAAGCATGACTTGGAAATGGCTGAATTGATGTTTAGGCCAAATGACCAATCAGTCCAGGATCAGCGGCGGCGCAAGCGCACAGCACCAGTGAGGCTGGCACTCAATTCCGCTGTCAAGATGCATCACAGAGGCTGCTTTGCTAAGTTTTGCAGTTCTCGGCTGGTCCAAGCCAGGCAAGGCTGCTGTCAACTTGGCAGGGTGTGAAGCAGTCGCGTGCAGCAACGTGCATGTAGACAGTCCTGATACATGATGCACAAGCTGTTACTTGGAACTTTAGGCCTTATTATTTTGAAACAAAATCAGTGACAGTTGTCAACACAAGCAGTGCAGTTCCTGGTCTCAACCCTGCTTTTGTGGTGACGGTTTGCTTCTCGGTTCTGCATTATTTTTTTGCTAATTAGCTGGTACAGTACAGCTCAGTGTGTCACCTTGCTTTTCATTTTGAAGAGTATCCTCTCATGAAGATGATTATTGGCTGAGCTGTGCACTTGTTGCGATTATTTGAGCTCTGCAACATAAAAGTCGATGGGTCAACGAACATACCAGCGCAGGTCTAAGGGGTCACTCGTTCAGGATCTGTGTTGAATTTCTGACTTTATGGCCTGCCAGCAAATGTCACAGCAGCCTTCGGGCAGCCCTTGCCTAGATGCTTGCGTTGGCCTTCTTACTCGTTGTTCAGCTTTACGTCCAAGACCGAAACAAAGTCCAGCGTTGATAATCAAGGCTTGATTGGTAGATTGTGCAGCACAAAACCATGGCTCGCCCCTTGTTCAGGGGTATATGGGGGAATCTGATCTCCCGAATCTCAATGAGTAATGCTGCAAAGACATGTGTGCAAGGGTAACTTTCCGTTCGTTCCCAGACTGACGTGCTGAGCGTGGACTCACGGCTGAGCTGTGAAGCCTGTCAATGCAATGAGGAACTGACAGCAACAGAGCTTGCATACAGTTGGTTGCTGTGCATCGCAGTTTGATTGACAATGAGGTTAGTGTCACTGTTCAGCCAAGGTGGTAACTTTGATTGATGTGTCAAGAGACTCCACACATATGAAAGCCATTAGCAATACGGACACATGTGGTCATTTAGACCATGCCAGTAGCTTGACATGCTGCGAGCCGTTCTTGATGCCCTGCAGACTTGTCTTCCACTTGTCTCATCCCTTCTGTTTCAAAATGAGCTTGTCGCCCAGCGACAAAGCAATCCCTTGGGTTTTGGACCTGCAAAGTCACACAGGCCAGGTGACACTATTGTCAAACAGCCGCAACAAACCATGAGGCTTTCAGCACATCCTGCATCTGTAAAGCACATTGTCTGCCAACAACAGTGGCTTTCTCCCCAAAGCTTTGTATGATGCAAGCCGTGGTAGAACAAGCGACACACCTGATCCTGATGTAACCAGCCAGCTTGCCGTCAGGCTGCTTCTCCACACTGACATTCACCAAGGCATCTTCACCAAACACGCTCTTGGCATACAGGTTGGCTGCTAGGAATCCGCACTCTCCCTCCAACGCGCTGCGTGGTGTTGCGCAGCGCATGTTGGTAGAGGCCACTATGTGGTCCAGAAACTCTGACACATCAGTGATGGTCGTGTTAATGGCCACCTGCACCACATTCCCTGGCTCAACTTAGCCCCGCTTAGAGCGCTGTACGGATGTACGCTGATCTGGGCAGTTGCGCAAGCAGTATTGTTTGAGGTAAAGTAAATGGAATGTTCTGCCACAAAATTTATGAAGTGCGTTGAAATCTCTACACTCACAGTCTGGCAGACAGTAGGTAGCAATAAAGGCATTGTTCACAGTCAGAACACAGGGACTCAACACAGCTTTTCTAAGTACTTTTTTTCTTCTTCTTCTCATTCCTGCATGCAGGGCAAAGACACCTGTAGTCATCCACACATGCAAAGCTGTGACCAACCTTGTTTTCCCACTCAAACTCTGCCCACATGCTCCTGAACTGCACATCTGGGCAGCTGGCAGGGCTGATGTAGTCCATGATGTCGATGTGGATGTCATTGAGCACCACCACACTGCGGTCGGCGTAGGCTGTGGACTCGTAAACAATGTTGCCAAAAATGGCACCAGTTTCTGTTGATGAGACCTTGATGTTGGCCCTGCACATCATTGGCAAAGATAAGATTGATGAAATGCTTTGGCCGACATCAGATTACGGGTGACAATTGAGCTACATTAAGTGAGATTCTATGAGTGCCTGCAATGCTTGCAGAAAGCAGGGTTTTGTATGTAGCCCATGTGCAATGAGCTGTCATCTGATGGGACAAAAGGCTGCATTCTGATGAAGAGAATGCTGTTCTTGTAAGACCTACAACCAGTAACAAGCCAATCAAACAGCCCACGCTATTATAGACATTGCAACAGAACCAGCTAAGACCAATTGACGAATTGCGCCATGTTGAACAGTTGCACACTGTTGCCCAATTGCACAATGTCATCAAGAAAATGAACCCATACAATGGCGGTTTTGACAGCTGTTACACAAGACATGCCTGATGCTCTTCTGGGCAGCAGGCCCCAGGGTATAGTTCTGGGGGCGCTCCACCAGCTTGAGATCACCCATTGTGGCCAGCTCCAAGCACAGGTTCTGCAGCGTCTCGGCAGTCCTGTTGATGACTGTCACATCCAGTACTATGTCGTACTGATGTACGGTCACGTATGCCTCAGCATAGACTGGATCTGAGAAGCCTGCAAGCACAGCCAGGTGCTGCGGCGTCAAGGATTCAGCACAAACATTCCTTGCCATTTCAGTTCAATTGATTATTATCCTCATCATCATCCTCACCAATACTACTTTTAGCGTTATCATTAAAACTACTGTTGTTGTTCTTGTTACTATTATCAAGATCAACATTTTAATCATTGTTGATGTCGTTAGCTTATTACTGTTGTTTACTTATTGGGCTTGTTTGAGGGTAGGCATGCACTGGTGCAATGCTTGTTGTGCACCAATGTGCCTCCATCTGGAGTCTGATCTGAGTCTTCCTTTTCTGGGACTTTACTATTAAGCTGCTCGTTTGATACTGCTTCATAAAGCACCCATTTCTATACAGAATATCGACTGAATACAGATTGCAAGGAGATCCTGGGCAGAAGGGAAAGGATTTGCCCAGGACACTTACTGAAGAGGATATGCCAAAGATTGTGCAGGAAACAACGCAGCACCTGTCAACTGTAAGACCCTGTTCAGGCGAGCTGCATTCTCAGAGCCCGTCTCTGCAAGGCCAGTCGCCCTCTGCAGGTCTGTCTGCACCTGATCCTCAATCTCTATTTGGCTCATGCCCCTTCGAGCCTTCAGATGATGGAAGTCGATCAGCTCATCTGGCTGCGCCTGAGACTGGGAATCCTGCACAACAGCAGACCCTACTCACTGGCAAGGGTCTCGAAACCCGATTGAGGTTGGTGTTGCTCGCTGCCTTGCTAGCTAGCTTTGCTTTGTCTGAAACTGTAGGCCATCATCTGATCATGTGCACAAGCCTTGCAATGACATCCAGCCACATCAGGACAGCTGCTGACATGAGAGAACAGGACGTCAATTACGGAGCTGCTCAGGGGTGTTTTTGTTTGGCCCTGGGAGCGACATGTCTTCAATGAATGAGCATGACATTATGCCCACCAGCATAGATCTGAGTGGTGTCACAGCTTATTGGGGTGGAGGTAGACAAGACACTTACCTTGGTCTTTGCCTCTTCTGCATCCCTAGTGAGCTTGTCATGGATCATCTGGGCAAAGGAGTGTCGGCAATCTTCCAGCCAGACCTTAGCTGCCTCATTGTCAGGGTGTGTCAGCACCTAGAAGTGCAAGCACGTGTGTTAATCAGCCTGAGACACCGCAAGGCTTGGTATGGAGAGATGCTAGCATAAGCCACAGCGCTGCATGATTTCAGTTGCTGCCTCATTGGCAGGGTATGTCAGCATGTCAGCAACTGGATGTTGGGACATGCTAGCATAGCCAAAGTACTGCCTGCTTTCAGTTGCAAGGCATGTGGCTCCAGTGACAGGCTGTGCTATACCAGATTCACCATCAGTAAACATGTCAAAGCACTGGTCTCAGGTACTGGTCTCAAAGCTGCCAGAAAACTGAACAAGAGCTGACCCCACTCGTTCAGCGAGTGTGCCTCTGATTGCATCCTATACAGACTTTTAGGCTGAGCTGATGCAGTGAGACAGATGAGCAGCATACCTTGAGGCATGTGACCATTCTGTCCACTGCGTCATCATCCCGGGGATGCAGGGAAGCCTGGGATTCACCCAGCCTCAGAATGGACACAATGTACAGCATGGCTTCTGCTGTGAGCTTGTTCACCTCCATTGCATCTGCGTTGGTGGACTTGCGCAGGCGCAGCAGCAGCTTGGTCAGGGCTCCTGCTACTACCCCACCAAGAAAGTAGTCACCAGTCAGCAGCAATGCCCTACATGGCAGACATATGCAATATCAGCAACTGTTCCTGTATTCCGTGTTCAGTAGCGAATGCGCAAGCAGCTCGGTCAGAGCCCCTGCCACCACCCCATCAATAAAAGTAGTCACCAGTCAGCAGCAATGCCCTGCTTGGCAGACATATACAGTATCAGCAGTAGCTAATGCCTTTCTGTGTGAGCAGCAGGTACATAAAGAGGTTGGTCAGAGCTCCATGCTGCACATCAGACTCAGCTGTGCTTGCAGGGCTGGGGCAGATCTTGCATCAAGTTTCAAAGGACCAATGCGCAAAACCTGATGTTGGGCGCTGTTGACGACAGGCTGCTAGTGGTAATAGTGTCTGTGATGGCAGTCTGAGAGGCGTAGCTGCCATCTGCCAGCACTGCAGGCCGATGGGAAGCCTGTTGAACAGGGATTGGGGTCTCTGCATCAATGTCCCCTTTGGTGCTGCCCTTGCCTTTGTCGTCTTTCCCCTTCTCAGCCTCATCCTCGTCATGGAAGAAAGGCAAAGGACCCAGAGCTGACTTGATGGTCTACGCAGATGACATCAATGACAATTGTACCAGTATATGAAAAGGCCATGGGTACACGCCAGGCAGCTGGACTGTGTTTTACAGAGGCCATGCAGTGCCGCATGTAACACGCAATTACAGGCTGTAATGCTGCTTGGTTACTAGATCAGCACTATCTGCAACAGGCCATAGCAGCCAGAGTGGGATACTGCCACCTTGCATAGGCAACCATGCAGCAGCACTCGTGTGTGCCAATCCAATGTCAGAAGTCATGATGCAAGCACAGAGGACTAACAAAAGAGGTGAGACATGCAACACCAGACTGCCTTGGACCCTCACCTCCAGAGCAGCGTAGATGTCGTCTTTCTGGTCACAGTACTCCCCAATGATCCACAGAGTACATGAACACACTCTGGATGACCTGATCTGGTTGTAGCTGTCCAACAGCCTCTCCAAAATAGACGCCCTTAGCTTGCTGTTGGTCTCCATGATTTCCCTCACAAAGAACACGACATCCAGCGCGCTTGCCGTGTTGGTGTCGCCAAGGAAGTCCATCAACAGATGGATCACGCTGCCTGCTACGTCAGGAAACTTGACCGCACAGCTGTGAATGGCCTGCACTAGCAGCTGTCGGTACTCTGGTCCCTTGTCCAACTCCTTGTTCTGGGTCTTCATGACTTCCTTCTTGAGCACCATGACAACCTCATCAATGTTCCTTGACGTGATGAGGTCCAGGGCAATGTCGAGGGTCTTCTTGCGGATGTCCATGTTGGGGGAGGTCAGCGCGCGCAGCACATCCATCAGGACGTCCTGCATGACCTCCCTGTGCTTTGCCTTCAGCTCCTGAACAGGCAGGCACAAGACATGTTTTGTATGCAACTGCCGTCAAGAGCGTTGTCGTTCAGGTGTGTGGGCAGAACGGAGCATTGCCTCTGCAAGTACTTGCACATTTGCTCTGTATTGATGCATCCTCTAGTTTCACAAACTTGCTATGTCATGGAAATGTTGCATACACCATTGCACATGACTTGCCAAGAGCTGAAATGTGCTATACAGATACACACTTGTTGCCAACACTAACACACTTGTTGCCAACACTAACGCTATTTTGCTGTCCAAGGCTTCCTCAGCTTTTGGTTCCTGGCAATTTCAGCAAGGGAATATGAATGACAGACCTGTAGCCTGTCCAGCACAATGAGCTTGACGTTGTTGTCACTCTGTGACACCAGCAGCTGGCAGTAGCAGTTGGCAGCTGCCCGGATGGCTGTAGGGGCTTGGGACAGGCTGACAAGGGTGACGGCACATTCATACACCACAGCTGAGCTGGTGCTTTGCAGCAGAGACAGAATGATCTTGATGTACTTTCCCTTCTCGCCTGGATTCACTCTGCACACCTGCAGGTGTAAGGAGTTGGTTCACTATAATGTTCGTTCTCGGCACTATCTTTGTGACAATTGATGAGGAAGCATGCAACAAACGTAAGCAACCCTGGCAAGATGTCTGCTGTGAGATGATACCTGGCTGCTTGCAATGCTGCAATCGTTGTTTACTTGATGAACAGGTTGTGCTGGTTTGAGAGGGTCTGCACAAGCAGGCAACGCAACATCCACACGAGTTCAACAACACTTCAAACTGATAGATGGGCTGCAATGTAGGAGCTGACATCACATGCAACAGCAATGCTGCTTTTCAAAGAAGCCATTGTTCAGCATTTGAGTTGAGTACCTTACGAATGAGTTCCAGAACAGCCATCTGCAGAATGTCTCCCCAGTGAGCTACGTTGTCCACCTGGCTGAGCAAATAGTGCACTGCCCGGTCCTGTGCATGGTTGCACAGCATGAGGAATGCGTTACGCTTAGTGGACAAATCCTGCTCGCTGTTGAGCACTTTCTCTATGAGGTCTGGCGCGTCCTGAAGATGCTGCTCTCCCTTGGGAAGCTTGTAAATGCAGTTGATTGCCAGCACAGCGTTGCGGCGCACATATGAGTGCCTGTGTTCCAGGCATGTAAGGATGGAAGGGATGAGTGGCTCAAAAATTTCCTCTTCCCGTATTCTACAGAGGAATCTGAGTGTGACGCCCCGTATGTACTCATTTGGGTGCTGCAAGTTATTCCGCAGATTTTGGCAGATCAAGATCTGCAGCAAGCAGCAATCTCAGCAACTGCTCGGGCACTTGAAACGGCAAGAACCATCAACTCAGCAGTGAAGCGCATCAGAGTCAAGGACTGACCATCTCAGGCAGTATCTTGCCAGAAGAGTCTGTTTTTTCGATTGTTTCCTGCACATATAACCACATGTTCCCAGGGCTGAACTGTATTTTTCCAGCAAACTGCTTATGTAACAGATAGAAATTACCAGGTAGAGCAGCAACAATTTCTGCACAGTGTGGTCCTCTGATGGCAAGACATATCTGACGATAGTAATGAACAGAGCTGGCAGCTGCTCGCCGTTCAGCAGCATCATGATTGCTTTCTGCAAAGCCTCCACTTTGGCAGGGCCATCGTTGCCTTCAAGCGCTTCCTTTATCTCGTTGCCTGAGGAGGGTTTATCGAAGTGCATCAGCATGGTGCAACTTCGCTCCACCGACTGCGCCATGATAACAGTTTTGTACCAAAACTGCTACTGACTGGCTTGATGCCGGCCAAAGATTGGGACTGCTGGTGCAAGCACGGCTGATCGCAGCCTGGCCTCCGCCTCCAAGCTTGGGACTGCGCCCACCCCGACACTATACCAAGAGCATCGAAGACGACGCGCGGCAGCCTGCGGGATTGTGTTGATCGTAACGACTCTCCCAGCGCAGCGGCTATGGCCCTTGAAGCGATGCAGCTAGCTGGTTCAACCCCCTCCCCAATCCCTGAAAGCTTGTCCGGGGACCAGAAGCCTGGGTAGCGCTTGCCTGGTTTGACCGGCAACGTTGACCACCGCTGCAGCAGCAGTGCTCTAAACCTTTCCCGCTGCTGGTGCAGCGGAATCGTTTGGTTCGTCTGATGTAGTACAGTCGGCATGAAGCTGGCTACTTTGCGAGCTTTCCAAAGCCACCTTGATATGCGTCTAAAGTACTAAGGTTAACATCATACGCGGCCACAACTAATGGCGCTCAAGCAAGGCAAGAGCATCCCTCTGCAGGAGGACATCGATCCGGACTATGAGCCCTCAGCAGAAGGTATCAAGCCAGACACCCAACTACAGAAAATAGCACAACTTGTACCACAGTCTGCCACTGACACTCAAACACTGCTGACTACTGCGCAGAAATTGCTGACTACGCTCAGTGGCTTGGCCTTGATTTGGAATCCGAGAAGGAGCTCGTGTGGATCTGTCGAGAGGGCCTCAAAGCCAAACTGCCAGCTGACTGGAAGGCATTGTAAGGCGCTTTCAGTCCAAGTTTGCCTTGCCACAAGTTGACTTGCAGACCCTTTGTTGCTGCAGTCGGACAGCTGACGATGGAGAGGTGTACTATTACAATGCCACATCAGGAGATAGCTCGTGGGAGCACCCTTGTGATGAGCGCTTCATGTATGTCACTGCTTCCAGACTTATGCATGTAGAACATGAATGTCATGTGTAAATCTGCCTGCTGGCTATCATATGCATGCTGCACCTTTTTTAGCATAAACACAGTATATACAAAAGCACACAGCATGACCAGCTGCCCATGCAGACTTTGAGCTGACAAGTGCCATTTCTGCATCAAGTTTGTCAGGGAGCCTTGCCAGAAAGCCCTTTCATCCAGTTTTTTGAAGCTATAGTTAGCATACTGCTTCCTGAGCAAGGTGAAAGAAGTCAAGCATGTCTGTAGGAAGCTTTATGCTGATGAGAAAGCCAAGTTGCTAGCTAGGAGAAACTCAAAAGACCAAGCCAAGTCTGCATCAGCACAGGCAGGCAAAGTAAAGCCTGGGGTGAGCGTCTTCACTTCATGCTGCGTACCCAGCTCATGCAAGCCCACTTAGCTGTGGCTTCCCTGTATCTGCTGAACAGCAGCATAGCCAGATGATGCATGCATTGCTGCAAAGTGTGCATTTAACAAAGGGGCTGCAACTGGCAGACAAGCATCCTCACAATGATGTGTGCGTATGTACTTCCAATTATGCGGCCATTTTGGGAACGCCCTTTCAATAGCTTCATCTTGCATTCCAAACTTTCTGCCTCAGATGCTGCTACTTTCACTGTACTCATGCCTGCAGCATGACCACAACTATGCAGTGCATGCTGAACCTAATTCTGCATTTGCATTGGAGCGTACGGTACTGATATAAGCTTGTATGCCCAACAGCACGGCTGAAGCATACCCTTGCAAAGTCTTTCAGGTCGCATCCCTACTTCTTCACTTGATGCTCCCTTGCATCTGCCTCAGGTGCTCCCGCCCCTACAGCTGGCCCCTCTGAGCGCAAAAGCCCCCCTTCCACCTCTCAACAAGCCCTCTTTACAGCCCCTGCAGGCGTCTGCATTATCTCAAGCAAGCGGTTCTGCTGCTGCTGGTTTCAACTCTGCTCAGCGGCCTGGCAGCAGTGCTGTTACACAAGGTACATTGGACAAGGACTCTGCTTGTGCCAGCTCTCATAGCCTGAATGCAAACTGCACAGATTTGATTCAGTGCAGATGCCCGTGCATTGCAATGGTGCAGTGTGCACCAGGCACGAGCAACAGCCACCTCATGATTGATCTTAGTGATATTAGTCACTGCGTCTGATGACATCCAGACAGCTTTACATGCACTCAACTTCAAACGATTTTGCGTAAAAATATCATCTGGAAATACAAGGCATGTACAAGATTAACACAAGGATTCATCCTTCAGGTGTGCCATCCAGTAGCAGCCCTGCCCTGTCCAGGCCTAGTGGCAGTGCCCCTGCCCAGGCCAGCACCAGCCAACCAGCTGTCAGCACAACAGCAGGTAGCATAGCCAGCCTAGGCGGGAAATCCCAGGCAGGGCTGGACTCTTTGGGACTGCGCTCAGAGAGCCAGCGAAGGAGTGCTACAGCAGATCAGGTGCGGCTACATGGTTTCATTGTTTTGTGAGACATGAGACCATGGCAGGTGTTGTTACATACTTTCTTTGTCTTGTGAAACGAAAGACCATGGCACTTGCTCAAGTTTGACAGCCAAGGTGATACCTTGCCTTCCAGCAGCTGCTGATGAACCCAAGGCGATTCATGATTGTTGCTTGCAGCATATGGCTCCTGATGACAGTGAAATTCTGCTGCATAGTCATGAACTGTACAGCGCCCTATTACAAGCCTGACCCTCAGCATCCTGTCATCTTCTCCATCACCAAACCTGTTATCGTCTTCACTCCCTACAGGACACAGAAGCCGCGTTGCAGCAGGCCAGGGCTGAGTCTGACGGGCGGCTTGCAGCAATGCGCAAGGGGCTGCTTGCAGCAGAAGATGCTGAGCGAGCAGAGCTGGAAAAGGAGTACAAGTAGGCATACATGTTACTAGAGTTGCCCTGACTATAGGGATGCAGCAGCATTCTGCAAATTTGCATCATCATGGTAGCCACATCATGGCACTGGCCAATCATGCACGGCAAGCACATTGGCACAAAGCTTTGTGACACAATTACTAAAGTTGAGTGCTGAGAGCACCCGCCCTGAGGGGCTTTGTGAGGCGTATACAGCGGCTGAAGCTGCTTCAAAAGCCAAGCTGGTCAGAAAGGCAAACCAGGCAGACAGTAACGTAGAGCTGGGCGTACCATGTCCATCCTGAAATGGTGCATGCTTGGCAAGACATGCATTGCACATTTCTGCCCTTTGCCTCAGAGTCTCCCGGGCATGGACAGGCTATGCACTCTTCAAGGTGAAGCGACCAAGCAGGTGAATCAGGCAAAGCAGAGGCATGCACTTTTGTTGCAAGAAACTGCTGCTGAGAAACTGCTGCTGAAACTGTGTAGTTCATCCTCAGATGACCGGCAGCGATCAGCTGCTGCATTGGCTTTGATCCAACTGCAGGGAACGGCTGACGGCCTTGCAGTCTGAGCTGACAAAGCAAGAGGATCAGGCCAAGCAGCAGAGCGCAGCACGGCTGCAAAGCATCACTGCTGAGGCAGGACACATGGAGGCTGCTGCTCACGAAGAAGGGGAGGCTCGCTGTGCTACTGTTCAGGTGTGTTGCCTGTGCACATTGTGACAGACCATGCACAAACCAAACCCAAACCCTTGAGGGTTTAGGTAATCTATCTAGGGTTTATGTAGGGTCTATGTTTGTTTAGAACCCTGAACCCTACACCCTTGAACTGGCTTGTCAAACCTCTATACACAACTGGAAATTGTGCTTATTGTACATTTCTACATCTCCCCATGTACCTTTCCTACATCTAGAATGTAAGTCTGTAGCGCACACATGCGCTCACAGTCAGCTTGTGCAGTGTACAGTAACCTGCCTGTGCCAACAGCCTTGCTCAATTCTTTTCCACATGATACGCACTGGGGATTCACTAGTCAGCTCCCTTACTGTATAGGGGGGGGGGGGGGGGGGTGCAGATTTT
>JAABUP010000395.1_pt1 | contig 98127 bp, 140 predicted proteins | sample 5559201 | NCBI WGS metagenome assembly JAABUP01 (sample SAMN10711887, study PRJNA513373) | rock metagenome | isolation source: Antarctica rocks | place: Antarctica | reverse complement strand
ACGTACCTTAAACGAAGTTGCTCAGAGCTGCTCACTTTCAAAGTGAGAAAGCGCACTGTGAAAGCACATTACTACACCATTTTACTACTTTAAAACCCTACCTATAAGTCATAGTCATAGCTCATTTATGTGCGCGGTCAAACTTGACCGGCAATGCTTTTTGCTCGCTGATCGCGCTTATTCACTCATCGATCAAATCTCTGAGGTCAGCGGCATCGCTCTGGCGAGCAGTTGCCGGCGGGGAAAGCTCGGTGTTTCGTTCTAAAACAGCCGGGCAGGTAAGCAGCTGATGTTGCTCATCAAGGACTTGCTTTGATGCTGCTCGAGGTCACACCGACTACCGTGATGACCGATCAAAGCAGTCTGCATTGTACGCACTGTTGATGTTTTCAAAGTCTACGTACTCATACTGCTGAGGCGTACGATCTTCAGCAGTTGCAAGGCTTGTCTTTGCTTCCCGACACACACCTCTTTGCTTGCAGTGCGTTGGCGACTCAGTCCGCCCTTCATCTTGGCCATGACCGGCCTGGGCGCTTCTGGCCTATACACAGCAGCAAGCTCACAGGCTCGTGTGTTCGGAACACGGATCTTGCCCAGCAATCAGATCCGCGTAGCAGCCAGGTTGACAAAGCCCCGCACGCGCAGTCGCCAAGCTATGAAGCCACAGTGTACTGCTGCAGTAGAGAATCCTATTGCAACAGACAGTCACACCAATGGCACAGGCAACTACTACCAGCGGGTTTATGGCAACATGAAAACAGGAGACACCCTGGACAAGGACTATGCCAATGATACTGCAGCAACTGCAAAGAACAGGCGTGCAGGTACAAACTTGCACAGGCTTGTCAATCTATCCTCTTCTGCAAGCAGGACTATGCAAGTTGACCATCAATGGACCTATGCAGGTGTCATATTGCACCCGACCTCTCTGCCAGGTCCCTATGGCATTGGAGAGATAGGCAAAGAGGCCTTCAAGTTTATAGACTGGGTGGCTAGCACTGGCATGCAGATGTGGCAGGTGCTTCCACTTGTGCCGCCAGAGACGCAGTACTGGTCACCATATGCTGGTACGAACATCATCTTCTGCTGCAACAATTGCGAAAGACTTCCAGCAATGAGTGGCCTCTGCCCAGACGCCATCCTCGTCAAACTTCAGCATGCAAACATTTTTGCTGTGCCCTGTGCAAAGATGTGAGTGTCACGAGGTCCTTGTGCACAAAGCTGTCAATAGAATGGAAATAAGGCTTTCTGCTCATGGATTTGAATGTGTCCCATGTGAATGCTCTGAATTGCTACGTGGTGTCCCATCTGTCAAAAGGTAATGATAACCAATCAGTTACACTGCAGGTGTGGATGCATTGTGTGGCAGCACGCTCATGATTGGCCTTGATGAACTAAAAGAGGAGGGCTTGCTTGCAAAGTCAGATTTGCCCAAGAAGATTGCTATTGGTACTGTTGATTACCCTCAGGTACAGTTTCACCCGCTACACATGGAAGCGCTGTTGGTCATAATCAAGCATACATTGTTTGTGACAGCATGCTGATTGACGTGACATTTTGCTTCTCCATTCTTGCATGTGGCATCTTTTGGTGACGGGGACAATGCGTTAGGTGACCAAAAAAACATTCCTTGTCACCATATGTGCTGGAAGCCTATGCAGGCTGTGCATGCATCAAAGCTTGCATGTTCTTCTGAGTGACCTACCTTATCAGGAAGGGTGCAGCTTGCTCCAATACCTAATGCCATGCATGCACAAAATTGATGTCTCTAGCACTGCTGCTCATGCGTTGACTACTTGCACCCAGCTCAGGGATGCACTATTTGCAGCTGTTGTCAAACAAGGATTCAGTGATCACACCAGGCCTGCAGGTCGAAGCAGCAAAGGCACCATTGCTGAGGAAGGCAGCTGACAGGCTACTCAACGAATCCAAATTCAGCTCTCTGCGAAGAGAAATGGATGCTTTCAGAGCCGAGAACCCATGGGTTGAGGATTCTGCACTCTTCTTCTGCCTCATAGAATACCAGGTAAAGACATGTCCAACCAATGCCAAAGCTGGACAAAACCTGTCAACATCAGCACAGTCGTAACGTAGGTGCTGGTTGTCGTCTGACCAGTCAATAAAGCAGGTGGAAGGTCCTGTAGGGTGCCTGATGACTCATATACGACCCTGCCTCAAACAACAAGCTTGCAGGCATGTGGTGCAGTGTGAGTGTAAACAAAACTGCTGCATGAATGCACTACAACAGAGATCAAAACAAATGCCATATCTAGCACAGGCATGTGGCACTTGCCTTTAGTAGGATGTAGCGCTCAGTCTGGACAAGGGCTAACTCTACGCCATGCCTGAATCTATATTGTTGTGGAAGGATACCAATTGGCAATGGTGGATTTTGGTAAAAGCCCATCAGCACAGAGATCCATTGCACAGGCAGTGCATGCTTCTACTGCATGGCTCACAAGTACAGGAAGGTGGTGCCTTCAGATCTGGTTTTGTGCTATTTGCAGGAGGACACCAAGGATCAGGGGTGGTGGTTCTGGCCAGAGCCCATCAGGAAGAGGGACCCGGCAGCTGTTGCAGAGGCCACCAAGAGGCATGAAGAGAACATCAACCGCTTCATTGCCCAGCAGTTCCTGTTTGACAGGCAGTGGAAGGCTGTCAAGGTATCTTTCTGTCTTATGTGTTACATCAAACTAAATTGTCTCAAATGTAGCTGTGTCCATTGGTGACTTACCATCCATGAAAGCTCACTCCTGCTTTGTCAGCTGTCATGCTGTGATGTGCTGCACCTGGTTTTGCTGTTTTCCATTGTGACATAGCCTGTGTGGCCTGTCTTGATGTTGCCCAGCCAAGCAGGTGACTTAGACCTGCTCCTGCATGTGCACTACCATGCCTGTAGATTGGCATTGCGCCTGCTGCCAGCTATGAGCCTGGGCACAGCAGTCAGAAACGGATGTACTATCATCACCTTTTGAACTGCTGAAGACAGATTCATTGTGGCTTTCTGCATGATGCTCATGATGAGAACAACCTTCCAGGACTTCAGCTCTGCTTAGCGAGCAAGATGCCTTTCACACGCATGCAGGCCTATGCAAACAGCAAGAAGGTGAAGATTGTAGGAGACATGCCCATCTACGTAGGGGGTCAGTCTGCAGACGTGTGGGCTCACCAAGAGCTCTTTGAGCTGACCCCCTCTGGGGCCCCAGCCAATGTCTCTGGGGTACCCCCTGATGCCTTCAGTGAGACTGGCCAATTGTGGGGCAGCCCACTGTATGACTGGCCGGTATGTGCAGATATTTGTACCTGCAGCTCACACAGTCTGGTTCAGAACTGTGCCTACCCGGGTGCATGCAGCGTCCTCATCGGCTGCATCCTCTTATTAGACACTCTTGTGCAACAAGCCATGCATGTTCCAACTTGTTCCCTTGCATCACTATCACAAGGTGTGGCTTCTTATGCATGCTGCTGATCTAGCTCAGCACTGCTTGTCTAGCGTGTAGCATGGTTTACTCTGAATCTGACTATTGCCTCAAACACTGGGCCCATTGTAAATCTGCGACGGAGTAAACTCCCTTCAGCATGACACAGTAAATGTTGATTCACACACGCTGGTTATGTGCATTAAAGCATTGGCTGACATGGTGCAGGCACATGAGAGGGAAGGGTACAGGTGGTGGGCCCAGCGCCTTGGCCGCTCCTTCCAGCTTTATGATGAGACCCGCATTGACCATTTCAGAGGCTTTGCAGGTATCCCCGTCTGCATCCATTCTGTCATTGAAGTAAGCTTGCCTTCAGCCTCATAGGATGGTGAACACCTCGTTCATTTTTGAGGGCTGATTGTGATTTCAATTGCCTCAGTGCATGACGGGCTAACCTCACACCGTGAAGACTGATTGCAATGTCACAATCTGTCAGCCTTACATTAGAAGTCTGCTGGTCTTAGCTGTTATGCCTAATCATGAGTCGAGGAATGTTCATATCCATACAGAGGTCAGCTGGGTGAAAGTTCATCAATAGCATGTTGTGTGTTCTGTCCCCAGGGACATGCCAGGCATCACTGAAAATTCATCACATGTTATTGAACTTGATGGACTCCAAAACGTACCATGTGTGTTTATGATGCATACACAGTATGTTTGCATGTTAGCCTGAGCCAGCATGTGAGCATACCATGCTGTCGTGGTTGATAGCTTGCTGGTCTGCTCTTGGCAAGTAACACTGCTATGTACAGTACATGTAAGCAGATGCAGACACGCGCTCAGCCCTCAGAGAAGGTTACAGTAATCTGCTGAAGGCTGGTCTGCCAATGCCAAGGCAAACACTGCCATGCTGGCCTGTCGATGCAAACGTAGATAGATGGATGGAGCATGTCAATGAAGTGCAAAGGTCTGTAGCGTGATGTGCAGGCTATTGGTCTGTGGATGCTAAAGCTGACACTGCCATGGGTGGCGTCTGGAAGAAGGGACCGGGGCTTGGCCTCTTCAAGTCTCTCAATGATGTGAGTCAACCCTTTGCGGCACCAACGCCACACATCTGCCTGCGTCATGCTGCAGGCCTGCCAGTGACATCCGTGCACACTTGAATGGCGGTAACACATGTGGAGAGCTTCAATATGTACTAAAGGGCATACTGGCAGCCTGCATGCACAACATGTGTGCTTGTGACCTCAGCACACATGCACAGTGGAACCCAGCAGCCAGGGGGATCACAGTGATCACACATGCACTATGTGTTGCAGCAACTGGGGTATGTTGCCATCATAGCAGAGGACCTGGGCGTGATCACCACAGACGTGAACGAGCTGCGCAAAGCCATCGGTGCACCGGGCATGGTGGTGCTGCAGTTCGCTTGGGGCAGTGGCGCCACCAACACCCACATCCCCCACAACCACTACGAGCACTCTGTCTGCTATCCAGGTGATCCCTCGCTCTTGCAAACCGTCTCACTACTTGTGTATTGGAGCAACCCTTTCCATGTGTGATTTTATCAATATGGTTTGACAAGACGCCGGTCGCACTTGCATAGTGGTGGCAAGAGTTCTGTCCACCATCTGGGGAGGGCTCTGCTGATCTTGCCAACCCATCTGGGAGCCACATGCCGTTTGTTGTGAATGCAATGCCTTGGCAAGGCACTGTGTCATATGAGTACAACCACAAGGGTGGACTGTAAGATAAGCAGCAGGCGTCATTGTAGCATGCACCCATGTCTGCTGCTGTCAAGGACAAGAATGCAGCAGTAAGTGCTTTTCCGATTGCAGATGCACTCAGCTGTGACTGTTTCCTGATATATTGCATGAATGGCCTGTGAGCTGTCATGCACGCCAGATATTCAGCATCCTGTTGAGCAGCAAATGAGTTCTACATCTCCTGCTTGAGTATAGTCAGCAGTGGTGGCAACAGCTGCTGTAAAGCACTGGAGCACTCCAAAAATTGTCTGGCCAGAGATGTTACACATCCTCTCAAGTTGCAGCATGTGCTTGTGTTGCTGCAGGGACGCATGACAATGAGACAGCTGTGGGGTGGTGGAAGGACAGTGCCACAGATGCTGAGAAGGAGTACATCAAGCGATACTTGCACACAAATGGCAAGGACATTGCTGGTGACTTCATGCGGGAGTCATTCAAGTCTGTGTCAAAGACATCCATTGTCATGCTACAGGTAATGCTCAACAGGTTGTGCATGACAAATCTGAACCATAGAAAAATTCAAACGCCTCACAAGCAAGTCCAGCATGATCACTTGCGCCCGTACTGCTGCATAGTGTTGCAAGCTTCGTAACTCAAATCTGACGTGTATCCATAAGCAGTCAAGCTAGCACATGGTTTGACTAGTTCATGTGTTTGAATGCATGAGTTTGAGGGCAAACTCTAAAAGCTGCACTGGATGGTAGCCCGTTAATCTGTTGGTAACAAGCACGTAGTTAGACAAAATGTGCCGCACGTCTGTTGCACAAACATTGCATAGTGCTTCAGCGCAAGGCTGGCTTGTGCTGCACACTCAGCTGCTGTGTACTGACCATCTCATCCTAATAGAACAGAGGCGCTGCTCTCTTGTGCAATAGAGAGATTGCTCACCCTTGTCAGAAGTCCTGTCAGAGTGAGGAGGACCAAAATGCAAAACACAACATTGTGGGTTTTGACCATTTTGGAGCTTTTCAGAAAGTGAGGGGCATTGCCAGTAGTCATGGCTGCATGCAAGTGACACAACATGATAACAGTGACTGCTTGTGCACGCAGGATATCATGAGGCTGGACAACACTGCACGTATGAACTTCCCTGGAACCACAACAAACAACTGGGGCTGGCGAGTGGGTGAGACCAATATCTGGGGCAAGCTCAAGAAGCAGGCTGCAGAAATCAAGGGCTGGCTTGAAGATTATGATAGGACAGCAGAGATCAACCCACCTGCTTAGGTCTGCACTGGGCATTATTGCAACTGCCAATCTTTTGCATATCTGTCTGAGCAGGGCTGCCATCAGATTACAGCTGGTTCAATAAAACGTATGCTGCTCATAGATGTAGAATAGCGAGGACCAATCTCGGTCGCATAAGGAGGGACAGTTGAAACAAAGTTTGCATAATGTAAAGATGCAAAGAATATCCACTGCATTCTGAACTAGTTGGATTGATGTCAGATTGTCCCAAAGCGAGACTACATTGCAACCAATACGACTCAAAGCAGCAAAAGCCCATTGTCTACCTAGCTTCCAAAACGAGTGCCATGGGGCTACTAATGCATAATGAGGCACCAAATCCATGATGTGACAGCTGAAGCAGTGCTGCTTGCAGCCAATCTTACGAGAGCTTCTAGTGTCTCCATTCACTTGCAGAGCCACCTTCGTCATAACAGGGCAACTCAGCAGGTTTTGATCTTCTGATGAGATGCCCACTCTCAGTCAGCTCTGAGTCTCGCTGCATGCTACCATCATAATGTACTTTGCTTTGCTGCTCACGCACCATCTGTACAAACAGCTGATGCCTGCAAAAACAGTACAACAAAGTCATCATCATGTGCCTCCAAAGATTTTTTGGCAAATCACAGGACGCATAATCTGGCTGACAGCACACTCTGCAGCTGCACTTTCATCCTGATATGTCATCACCTTGTCAACATCAGTCATGACGCCTGGTGGCTACTGCAACATGAATTACTCACCATCTGAGATCAGATGTAAGCTCTGGGTGGAAGGCAGTGGCAAGAAGATGCTGATCGCGCACTGCGACTGCAACAGACTTTCGTCCCTCCTGAGCTTTCTGCTCCTCAGCAGTAAGATGATATTCTGCTAGAATCTCCACTGAGGGCCCAGCATCAATGACACCAGGGGCCCTGCAACAGTCACATGCTGTTTGTACTGAAAACATTGCATTTCATTTGTGTCTGCATCTGTGTACATGTGAGCAAAAGCTGTGCTACTACTGGTGTGGGCTCTGACTGAGCTTTGTTTTGGATATGTGGCAAAAAGTAAGGTTCCCTTGCTAACAGCATTGGGATGATTGGAATTCTTGGCGCCCTTTTTATGAGATACAAAACTGCTATGACACTGTAGGTATGCTTCAGGCATACCTGCATTGTTCCTTAAAAAAGTGCATGTGGTGAGACAACACACATCTGATGTGGTGATCAGCAGCAAATGCCAACCTGATGAAGACTGCTCTGAAGTCTTCTAGCTCTGCGCCAAAATCGTTCATGCATGCAGGTGCTTTGAGTTTTGTGACAAAGCTGCGAATCTGAGCCCCAAAGAAATTGCGGTGCACAGTACAGTCCAAGCCACCCAGCAGGGCTTGGCCGCCAGACTTAGTGCCTGCATGTGTACATGATGAGTTTTGGCTGTTGGTCATGACCTGTCGTTAAGACAATCTGCAGGCTGCTGCTGAGTTCCAATGCGTTGTGTAGTGAACTTGGAGCGCATACTGGTGACAAAGCCGCAGTGTGTGGGCTCCTTTGCCTATACCTGTAGCTTTGTCTGCCAGGAAGATGGCGCCAGCACAGGTGCCCCAAACAGGACGATGCTGTGCAGAGAAATGCTTGAGCTCTGGTATCAAGCCCCATCGTTCAGCCACTAGAGCCATGGTTGTGCTTTCGCCCCCAGGAATTATCAGCCCGTCAGCGCTTTGCAACTCTTCTTTTGTGCGGACCTCGAAGGCGTATACTCCGTCAACTCTCTTCAACATGGTTACATGCTCGGCAAAAGATCCTTGTAATGCAAGCACTCCAATGCGCGTGGGCCTTTCCGATGACATGGCGTGGAACCCTGTATGACCAGGCTCAGTACATGCCTAACTTACAAGTATGTAAGTACAAAGGTCACAGAGATTTATGATTTGCAGCATAAACCAATGTCGGCACTGAGACGACAAGATTGGCAGCAATGGCTTGGGGCGCAATAGTTAAGATTTGAGTGTTACGAACCAAAGAAAACGGTCACCAGGCTTGCGGTTGCTTAGGTGCGTATGTGCGATGCCTTGCGGCCAATTTTCAAACTTCCAAGACCAGGAAACTAAACGCCAATGCGATGCACAGTCACCTGCTCCAAGACTGCTAAAAGGTCATTTACATCAGGACTTGACAGTGCAGCCACCAGCATGTATGTCAGCCAGTGAACTTTTGAGCACCACCTTGCTAGATTAAGTTATTATTCAAGTTTACGTAATCATTCAGATGGCATCAGAGAAAGTGAAATTTACCAATAAGCACACACATGACAACCCAGAAGATGTTATGTGAGGACCGGAGTCGTCTGATTGAGTCTAGACTAGCATGATCTCTCCTGCACAATCCGGTCAACCAAACGACGGTTTTGTCAGTATGAAGGAAATCAAAGTGCCCCTTCCGTAAGTCTCGCCACTTTGTGCCGCATTTTCGTCGTGTTGCATGCTCTTTCTGCACAGAATGACGGCAATGGAAAGATATCAATCATTGCGTCGTATACGTTTTCAGATTCCACAACCAGGCACCCCTGTACCGCGCAGATTAGGCTGGAGTCACACTTCTACGTATCACAAGAGACAACTGCTGGAAAACACTATGTTCTGCTGCAATTTGCCTGCCTATCAGGCATGATGACACAGGGGTTGTCTGACGTCAACGGGATCCTCGGCCCATTCTGTGATCAGGTTTGGGTCAGTATCACACCAACCGCTTCAACCAGTAAACTCTGCGCATTGTTAAATGATGCAAGTCCATGTTTTTGTTTGTACCATTAGACGATTCTTGCTGTAGCCTGAAGTAACAGATGAGTCTCGCTGTCGCTTGAAGTAACAGCTCCAGATCTGAACTCCCGGTTGCCAAGAGATGACGTCTGCCCTGGCAAGCAATGACTGATTCCAGTTTGCTTGCATCAGGGCCCATGATCATAGTGTGGCAGCAGGTGTATGTGACATGTACATGTTGTACATGTTGCAATGTTGCGCATCGTTAAGGCGGTGTAGCACAAAAACTCAACAACCTGCTGCATGTGGAATTGCAAAGCACAGGCAATCCCTGTCTGCAGCGTGCAATGCATGCTCTGAGGAGCTCTAAAGTACGGAAGGTCAGCGTTGATTGAAGGGGCAGCACACAACACCAAATAAAAGCGCAACTATAGATCAGTCAGTGAGTGATGACCGTACCATGACCGTGTTACAGGATCACTGGCTGCCATAGCATTCTTCGGTCACAGATGCAATTGTACAGTCCACTCAAACCAACTGCCTGCGCAACAGATTCAAAGCTAGCATCTATTTACATGGAAAGAAGGTACAAGAAATGTTTGATGTCAGTCTACAAGAGCTGAAGGAGTGTCTGAGGTCAAGGATAGCAGAGCTAGATGCCACTAGTAGTTCGCCGCTCACTAAAGCTGTGCTCTGGACCAGTGATCCGTGTTCATGGGATTGTGCGTCTGAGGCTGTTCAAATACAAGCAACTCAAGCATAAGACCCTGTTTCTGATAGCTCCAAACAGTGCTTTTAGACCAAATACTCTGTCTGAGGACCCTATTATACGTATTCCTTGCTTTGAAAGTCAGGGCAAATATTACAATAGGGTTTACTGCCATGTCATGTGTCGGCGGGGTACGCTTTAGAGCATGCGCATATGCGTCATAAGGTCATCCAGTTCAAGTCTGACTTTGTAACAAATATAAACAAAACTCAATGAAATTGCGCTCTGCACTGTGCACGAAAGCATGACAAAACCCTGCTTTCCTCTGCATGCATACGCTCATAGACTCTGTGAGCGGTCTGTTACATAACGTAACTACTGTGAAATGTTTAGAATCCCTGTATGGGAGCTGCCCGAGCCCCCCTAGGGGCCTGCGGTCCTCCGAAACCCCTTAGAAGTGGTCTAGCAGGCGGTCTGGGGTGGGGTATCATGTCATTGACTTGCAATGTGCAACACACAAACTCTACAGAACAGCTTCAAAAAATTGGCCATTTCTCAAGAGTTTACCTGTTTTAATGTTGCAATGTTGCACTTCTATCTCATTCTTGTTCTCTATTTCTTTTTAACTTAAAATGTATATAGATAAAAGTGTAAGAATACACACACACCCACAGACCTGCTAAGCCCTAAATGTGAGGTAATGACAGGGTTTTGGAGACATGACTAACATGAATATAAATATCCTACAAGGATTACAGAAGCTTCCACAGCACCTGCAGTTCACGTGCAGATCACGTAATACGGATTATGACTAAGTAATCTTAATCTTTCCTGTGAAGTGGATCAGAGTCAGTAGTCAGCGACGCACTTATATATATATATATATAGTGCAAGCGTGTGGCTTCAGTGTTAGCAAAACATGCAGCACAATATACAGGATGCATTTTGCATAACCACTATGCTACAGTGCATTTCTTTCCACTCATATTCCACTCAAGCACGTTCGCATCAAATCCTGTTTGCTGCCTTTCAGGCCCCTTTTGTTGCCCTTCGAGTCCACGTGAGCAGCTCAGTGCCAACGTCCGCACGCACGCCGTAGGTCTTACGAGCCGTTACTGCACGAACTAGGCGCAGAGCGTGCCGTTGCTGACAAAAAGACAAATCGGGCGGGAACTCGGGAGGTCCAACTCTGGCTAAAATTTGGAGCTAAAGTACACGAAATATATGCGATGTACATTTATACATATTTGACCTGCACACAGAGCTTCGGCTTACTGCTGATCGCACCTGTGACTACAAGAGGGCGTGCGCGCGTCTGGTCTGATAGTCGCATTGGTTGTCATTCCCTACACGAGTTGCTCTTGTTCCCAGCTTTTCCTACAAACTTCAGTAAGCCTGCATGCACGCTTTCCGGCACGTTCTTGCTGTTACTTCGACGCGCACAACCGTAAAGAGAGGATCAATGGTCGTCTTGCACCAATCATAGGAGACTGTGCCTGCATGAGGGATTTGCGGCGAGACGCTCGTGTTGTTTGCTGCAGCACACTCGTATGATCTCGCAACAAAAGCACAAAGAGTTTGTCCGCTTGGAGTTCAGCAGCGGTTGACTTCGTAGCTTAAACAGTCATGAATGGCATGCAAAGACCTGGGCAGCCTTCTTCTGGCGAACCTGCCTGGAACGCGACACACATGTAGGCTTGGCTAGTCTCCCCCCGCCTAGACCCAGTACTCGCAGAGCCTTCGAGACCATGTCAATATGCAGGCTTGATGTGCATATCCTTGACTACCTCAAAAAGCGAAATCTGCACGAGACAGCGTCCTCGTTTAAGCATGAGTGTAAAGTTTCCGAGAAACCTCGTGGTGAGTCTTGTCCTGTTGCCTCACCTGAAGGCACACAACCAATCTGAGCACCAGTGCCGAATTTAAGTGCTTCTGCAGCCATAGATGCTCCGTCTGGATTTCTTTTTGAGTGGTGGACTATTTTCTGGGATATATACATAGCCCGCACTAAACCAGCTTTTTCAGAATACGCGTCAACATACACCGAGGTAAAGGCAATTTCAGTGGATGCATCAGCCTAACTGCCCACGCCTTTGCTAAGTATTGCACTCGCACAATCACAAATCCACAGCTATGCTGCATGCATATAGCTGGCTGTTGTGATTCTCTGACGTCTACTTGTATTTGCCTTTAGGCACAAAAAGCCAAAGGACCTCTACGGCAGCAGCACCACCTTCAGCAGCTGCAGGTTCAGCAGATGCAGCAGCAGATGCAGCAGTCCATGCTGCAGCGTCAACTGGTATGCAGCCAGATGTAATAGCATGAAGCAGCTGTGCCTTTCCATCATCAGAAGCCCTACAGTGCCTTGTGCATCCTCTTTGGCAGCTTGTGTTACAGCACATGTCATGCATGCCAACGGCATGTCAAGCTGAGTGACTCTACATGATTTTCCACGGCATTCAACTGGTAATAATATTCATAATAATTTAACGCTTTCCAGCTCATGATGAGCTAGGTACGTGCAGTACAAGTCTTGTCTCTCCAGAGCAGCCTGTCTTGTGCATCCCTGTAAGGCCTACTAACGCGACAGTTTTGACAATCACGTAAGGCAACATCATTCAACTGGTCATCTGCCGATGTTGCCACATCAGCAGTGTTTTGGAGTATGTTACCACAAGTTGTAAGTGCACAATCAGCATCTGCAATTGGGCTGCAGATCAGAGACAAGAATCTGCAACCAGAGCATGCAGCACAGCTGGCTCAGCATATTACATCGGGGAGGATCAGGGTCTCTGAGCTAGGAAGCCTTGCCAGCGTGGCCAATCAGGAGCATCTGGTACATCTCCTGTGCTAGTTGTGATCTGTGTGTGAGCACAGCTGTTCTCAAGATGAACAAATTGCATGTCCTGCCGTACTGGATGGCATCGTCTGCTGTGTTGCACCACAATGTTCACTGCTGTGGCAAATCTACATGGCTGCCTGTGGAGGTCTGGTAGCAACAGTGTGCTTTTTGAACACTTCTGCCTTGACGATTTTAATGAAACTAGACCATCATCTGTCTGATTCATGCAAACATCAGTTTCTATGTCGTGGACGTCTGTTTTGATTCTTTTGTTTCTGCCATGCAGTTAGCAAAGCTGCAAGACAACCGCATGGGCTCACAACAGCAGCAGCAACCCTTCCAGGTGTGTCTCTGACTTTCACGCCCTGTGACAGCTCACTCATGAATTGAGTCATCCACAAGCATTGCTTCTGCAAGGCCATGCAATTGACTGAGCCTCTTGTTGTGCTGCAAAAGCTGAGCAGCCTATTGTTGCCATTGTGAGTGATCCGCTTGCAATGATGCATGATCTCTTGCCTCTTGCCAAGCGCGTCTTTTCAGTAGCATGCTGTACCAGAATGGAGTCATTGGCTTTGCTTGCCCAGGACTTGCCATGCTGTATTGATATACCAGGACATGTGATGACCCATGGCCATGACTCATCCCTGCTACGCAGGGCATCCAGGTGGATGAGCCTTCCAGAGGGTCCCTGGGGTCTTTGGCAAGCCCGGCTCTTGACAGACGGCCAGGCAGTGTGGACCCAATGCAGCGTCAGCAGCTTGTGGCAGCCTTTCAGGCAGCTGCTCAAAGATCCTCTGATCAGGTATGTGCCGGTCACTGCATCTCTGTCTGACTGCTCTGGGCATCATGCTCTGGTAGGACCAGTCTGCACCAGCAAGCAAGATATGATCCTTGTTGATTGCAACAGATAGCTGCCACAATTGGTAGCAGCAGAGACAGTTTTCGAGGCATTTCTGAAGTTTGAGCAAGCAACTGAGATCTGTTGGTGCCAGTCCTGTGTCGTACACCCTCGGTTTGTTGTCGGATGTGATCATCAATTTGTTCACATCATGGGAGGCGGCTTACACAGTTTTCCCATACTTGGTATGTCAAAACTGTATGGCCTCTGGGCTGAACTGGCTGCACATTGTCTGCAATGGTGCAGGCTAGCATGGCCAATGACCAGAGTTTGAACCAGCTGCTGGGCGGGGTAACCCCTCAGACCCCTACAGCTAACCTTCAAGGCAATCTCCCCAACCCATGGCCCATGTTTGGTCAATCCCTTGCTCAGAGGGACTTATTGCCTGCTGGTGCTGCTCCCTCCATGACCTCACCACAGGGCATACCACTAGAGTTGCGCCAGCAGGCGCTGCAGAAGCTGCAACAGCAGCAGCAGCAGCACCAACAGGGTGCTGAGCAGGGGATGTCTGCGGGTGTGTCAGCACAGCCTGGATTGTCCAGACAGTCATCAGGCACCATACAGCGTAACATCCAGTCACCTACTCTGGCTACACAGCCGCAGTCTCAGCTGAACCCTCACCAACTGATGCTACTGCAGCAGCACATGCAGGTGTGTAGCTGACCTGTTTGTTGCCAACAGAACTGGGCAGAAGATTATGATGCTGGGATAAAAAGCAGTGGCCTGTGGGAGCTACGTATTGTGTGCTGCTTATGCTGAGTGCACTGTTGCGGCAAAAATTGCTTGCTTTCAGACATTGCGGATTAGTTGTGAACTCGCTACAATCTTGCAGTGACGTCCAACAGTGCAATCCACTCAAGCACCTTCCAAGCGAACTGTAACGAGTTGACACATTGTTGTCGTTGTCTTGAAACAAGCCAATTTAGGCGCGTTTCTAGCTGCTGTAGGCCCCGCATTTCTAGCAGATTTGCATGCACTGAGTCATGACTGCGCAACTGTGCGTGACTTTGTTTGTGCCTGCAGCAACAGGGGCAGCAAGGCGCCCCCCAACAGCAGCCTGATGCTGAAGCACGGCAGCGGTTGCTGGCGCAGCTGGGGTCCAGAGCTGGTGTCATGTTGAAGCCTGGCCTACAGTACAACGGCTTTGGTATGGGCAATGGCATCACGCCACAGGACGCAGCAATGGCTGCTGCTGCACTGCAGAACCAGAACCCTCTTGGATTTTCTATGGAGGGTCAGCAGCAGCAGGAGCAGCAACGCTTGATAGCTGAGCTGGTGAGTTGCTCTCCTTCAGTAAATGCTACAAAGGTCTTGCTGCAAATGCTATGCAGATTCCAGCTTGTGTAACAAGCAGCACCAACAGCACGTGTATGCATAAGACAGCGATGAGCGCTTGCAGGACTGCATGGCTTCTTGAAGTGAAGGCAGTTACGGTCCATTCACGCTAGTGTGTGACTAAAGTGCTTCATTCCTCTGCACGTTGGCAATATGCTGTTGCTGAATGGCCACTCTGCACGACGGTTCCTACCAGAATGAGTTGCATGACTGCTTGGCACTGCAGCGTGCACATCAGCAGCAGCAACAGCAGCTTCAGCAAGCTAGGGCTAGTCAACCAACAGGCATGCTGTCCAATCCCAATCTCAATGTGAATCCCAACGCAAGTCTCAAGCTTGACTCGGGTGACAGATCCACTCCAAACATTATGGAGCTGGATAGGCAAATTGCATCTTCTGACTCAGGGCAGAATCGCAACAGCCCCGCCAACAGTACTGCTGCTGGCTCAAGCTTGCAGGTGAGCATGTCTGAGCAAACCCTTGAGTGGGGCTGTTTCCATTCAATCAGCCCTCTACTTCTGAGCTGCAACAAAGCTTTGCTCAATTTACCATAGCGAGAGGCGCTTTGTCGCCATCTTTGGCAAGAAGTACCTTCTGCACTCTGCTATGTTTCTCAAGACAATTAAGTCATACTGTGGCACACCGTATTCGTTTGATGCGAGCATGCTCCAGGTACAGTAGATCTCCCAGCCCCATGGGGTTCCTGTCTGTTTCATGTGCATCAATGTTGCCTTATCCTGCTGCAGGCGGCAGAATTGCAGTTACATAGCAGCATGCAGGTTGATATTGAAGCCATCAAGTGGCATGGCTATTTGTCAAGCCCAGTCAAGCTCCAGGGCCTTGCTCACCAAACTGACAACTGTCGGCTTGATGCTCACCGAACTGGGATTGTTGGCTTGATGCAGAATGGCAGGGCGACTCCTGGGACCATCAGTTCTGGTCCCCGCAGGAGCGGCAGACCAAGCGGCGGCAAGCCTGCCAGTGGGCTGGGCAGCAAGAAGAGGAAGCACAGCTCTAGCACTTCCCCCGGTAACAGCGAGTCACAAGATGCCCCAAGCAGCAACACATCTGGAGGTATGCACTTTGCACACTGCTGACAACAGGTGCAATGTGTGGGCTATTGAGGTCACATTGTAGATAGGTAGCTACAAACATGGACTACGCTGCTGAGGGTAAAACCCCTCAAGTGCCCTTGCAGTCAGCTGAAGGGACTACTTGCGCCCTAAGCTGCCATCAACTGCAGCAAATTATGGCGGGTTGACATTCAGTAGCAGTGGTTTCACTTGGCAAACTTGATTCTGATGCAGTATGCACAAGGTGACATTTGCAGAACATGGTGAGATACCTGAGTATCACAGTATGTTCTGCATCATCTGCAGGAAGTGGGTCGCAGAAGGGCCCTGCATCCCAGGCCCCACCCCCTTCCAACATTCAGCCCCTGGGTGGTCTTGGCAACATGGCCACTCACTGGGACAGCCATTCATTTGGCGGGAGGTCTGGTTCCCTCCTAACTGGCGGTGGAATGAATGCAGCAGCTGCAGCATTGGATTGCTCCACAGATGGAATCCTGAATGACATTATGGGAGATGAAAGTTTGCTAGATCCAAGCATGCTGCTGAGTGGGGATGGGGACCCAACAGACGCCACGTTCTTAGGGGTAGATGGGCTTGGAATGGAACATTTGAAAGGCTCAAAGCTGTCTCATGTCAAAGACCTGACTGACGGCCCTGGCTAAGCAGTCATGAGAGCTCGCCTGCATATTGTTGATCTGGAACTTTTCAGCAGGTCCACATATCATTAGCCGTTTTTGCTTTTGCACGTAAGCACATCATTGATTTTGCACCAAACTTCTTTTGACAAGCAACCACAGGTCGCAGAACAAGCTATTTGATATGCAGCTGATTCAGCCGCCGTCCGTTTTCTTATTCAGCAGTTTACAGCTTGCATGCCTTTAGCCTGTGGATCATCTACAGCACAACTCAAGCTTTCCTGTGCTGCCTGATACACAGACTGCTGGCATGTTCTGAGTATTGGTATCCAATCCGAGTCTTTCTGATCTGTTATGCTGGACCTTGTTGTCACACTGATGAGATCTCTCATTGGCTCTAGAGCCAATGCAAAAGTATGCTTGGTAGGTCCGGTCATCTACAGTTGGTCCTGTTGCATTAATCTGCGCCTACTGCCATTCGGTTGTGTACAACAGATTTCTGTATGTTCAAGGTGTCCTAAAGCTTAGTTGGTTAGTACAATACAGCAGTGCCTGATTACTTGTGTGAAGAGTTTTGAACTGTTTTGCTGTCACAGTATGGGACAGGATTGAGGCATGGCTTACAAGCAAGTGATCGGAGTAAGGCGCAAATCAGATGTGTGGTGAGGTTGTGGGTCAAACAAGTTGTCCCGCAAAGCATGCATCATAACGACTGCTGTGGCTTTCTGTTGTCATGTGCAGTGATGAAGGTGTACATAGTTGCAAGAATGTGCAGAAGCCATGTTACGATATGCATTTTGTGTCATGACGATTTTATGATAGCAACATGCAAATGCCTCAGCTGACCGACGCATGACTATAGGTTTACGTACAAAGCGTTTCTAATGATGAGCATGGTACAACACTTGTTGTAAGCAGCACTAGTGAAAGATCCGTCCTGGCTCGCAGTGTATGCGATCTTGCCTCTGATCATCAGCGCTGAAATTTTGCCCTTGAACCTCTTCCATCTAGTCTAGATTGGCAGTGAGAATTGTCTTTAGCTTAGTGCATTGTACAACTGCAAAACTGAAAGTCCCTTGCGCTAGGGCTTTGCCTACTGGTCACACTTTCACGTAGGACAACATGTAGGCAAAGGCAGAGAGCGTCTTAAGCCCTTCCCAAGATGACTTACATTTCTTTATTGGCATTCCAGAGTCGCCAAAGAACGTCTTGGAGATCAAGTTGCTGAACAGCCCAACACAACAGCTGATGAAGTGCAATGCAAGCAAAAGATTGCTTTTGCATCAATTACAGCACAGGTGCACCACTCACGTGAGCCCAAGCAAAGGGTCTTCAACATTGTGTTCACCTAGATAGGACAGACAGGCTGTGTCTAGTGTGCAAGTCATTGGATTGTGTGGAGGACGAGCAGCACTTTGTGTTTGATTGCCCAGCGTACAGCCACATCAGGTCACAGCATTTGGACCTCCTGCAGCACTGTTGTACTATTGCAGACTTTATGATTTTGTGTGAACCAAATGCATGTGGTGGTTTCCTTAGGGAATGCTTTGCATGTAGGAAGCAATCTTGTCTGTATGAATTCACTGAACTGAACTTCTTGTCTGTTGGGTCCCAGTTGCCCCCCAGGACATTAAATATATTGATTGATTGATTGATTGACAGCTGCCGCAGCAGCACCCTCTCACTCCTAAGCATCTCACCATCAGCTTCTCTCATTGTAACAACACCTGTCAAAGTGGTGAATACATGATGGTGCTGTACCAACACAGCTAAACCAAGTCTTGCTGTGCAAGGTGTCATGCACAACTAACTTTGGGCACCTACAGGCCCATGCATAGCCTAGTAGGGTGCATGTCATGGCCATGGGTTGCCAGATATTACGAAAGTATGTGGCCCTCATATGCATGGGCTGGTTTCCCTCATCTGTATCATTGTCATGCTGGGCATTAGCAGCAGAAAGACCACTTTCAAGGACGTTCAGCTCGTTCCCTCGTTCCCATAGATCATCGGGATTGAGACAGGGATTCCCAAATTTCAGAAAGCTTAGGCGCGTTTGCATGTTTGATTGTCCATGGCTGTCGCTGCCCATGCACCTGGAACCTCCAAACCTTGCCTGGGAACTACCTTCACGCGCACGTCATGACCACGACCACAATGTTTGTTCCGTAGACGATGCGCAATCCTGTACTATCGCTGTACCGCAGCCGGCGGCAGAGAGACCAGTACTTGCCCCCACTTTCAGCTCGGATCGTTCGAACGTTCATAGTTTCGTTTCTGTTCATCACACTACTCACGCTTCTAGCAGCCTTCACGTCTAGGCACTGCTTGTTGTCTTCCACTGGCTGTTGCCCTTGGCCTATAAGCCCCGCTTCCTGGTCAGCACCGACATCCATCCGCGCCGTACCAAGCGCGTCGTGGTCCTTCCTGCACGGCAAAGAAGGAGAAAGGGATGCCGTGCTGCACGTGCAGAATCTATGCTCAAGCCCCGAGCACGGAGTGTTCTATGTTGATAGCCCAGAGCTTGCTTCGAAAAGCATCCCAGCAGTCAATGTCGTAGCCTCTGCCCCAGAGCTGGACAAGCTGTGGTCTCCAGCCAAGCTATCCAAGCAGCAACTGTCATCTCCATGCTTCAGATACCTTTCCAATACCACGTTGTTTGTCATGGGCACTATCTGGAACCATCACATGTCCCACTACTATGTCAACAACGGGATGCCTTTGCTGGACGTCATGAGATCATACTTCAAGGACTGGAAATTCACAGGGGATTGGATGCAGACCAAGAGGCATCTTGCTGTTACTGCTGGAGGAAACAATTTCTTTGAGGCCATCAACATTTTCAAATTTGAGGAGATGTATGACGCACAGCCAGAAAGAAGAGCTGAAGATGATGCTTCGTCAACAGCCATCACATGCTATGCCAATGCTGTCATTGGATTGAACAGCACCTGCGCACACAACTTTTGTAAGAATCAGCATGCAGACAAGCATATTTACAAGTTCTTGCACAAGCTTGTATGGCAACAATACCTGACTGCAGCTGATGCAAAGAAGGCCATAGCTATAGAGCAAGGACAGGTGACACAAAGACAGCATGCGGTCATTGTGCAACGTAAGCACAACCGCCACATGGTAAACATAGATGCCATGGCTGCTTCTTTCACAAAGTATGGCATTTCCAATGAGATCGTGCACCTTGAGAATATGAGTTATCGTGATCAAGTTAGGCTGTTTGCTCTCAAGGCTACAGTTATAGTGGGGGTGCACGGCAATGCAATTGCACACTTTTTGTGGTCTCAGAGGAATACTTTGGTAATTGAGGTGTTTCAACTGAATTGGCATTCTGACTGGCAAGAACTGATCTTGAAACAGATGGCAAAAGCTGAGCCAGCACATGCTACTGACATTCGCTATGCTAAGATAGAGTGCAATGACCAGTCATGTTCAGAAGGAATGAGTGGGTTGAATGCTAACGTGAAAGTGAATATAACAGCTTTGGACTCCATTATTGAGTCTTACTTAGTGTCGTGATCTACAAGCAGTATGACATTCTTCTGTGTGACCTGTACAGCACCATGACTAGGGTTTGTTCTGCAATAGACTGTGCTCCAAACTGCATGATGTTGTTATGACAAACAACTGACGGGACCTGACACAACACATGAGACAATTGCAACTGGTCCTGCATGAATGTGATCATTCAATGTCAGCATTTGATCTGCCTTCTCCATTATGACACACAAGTCATGCTGTTGCTATCATTGCAAGCGTAACATGCATGACCTGTTACACATGCTGTTTTCTTTCGCAGCTACTGTTCATGTATCACGTGCGCCCATTTAATGTAGTGGACAGATTGTTGTGCACAAATCCAGCATGCAGCAGTGCAAATGCTTCGCTGATAGCCAGTAAGCAGACCCTGCAAGTCAATGTTGCGATGCAACTCAAGCAACTTAATGTCCAGCAAGTTGGCAGCGTCACTTGTATTCTTCCATGATATCTGTGTCTGTCATAAGATGCAGTCAATACGCGCTTAGGGGTGATAGCACTACACTCTATAAACTATAGGCAGTTATTACAAATCATGTCATGAGCTAACCTCATTGCATTTCGTCAACAGTTGATGACTTGTAACTACCCCTCAAGAACGGCTGATAGAGCTTCTCAAAGAACAAAGGCTTGTCCTGATTGAAGCGGGGATCAAAGCCAGTGATGACTGGCACTGACTCCCATTGCAGAGCTTTCCGTAGCCTTTCCAGCTGTCTTTGGGCTACATTCTGGTCGTACACAACTCCCTTTGACAATGACAATGACAGCTGACCATCAGCTTGAGTAGGGTTCATTCGAGAGCTGGCTCTGAGATCCACAATATTTGTCGTCTGCATGCATAAGACACTGCAATTCTCTCTTGTTTAGCATGATGCGATGCAATCCCCAGAAACAGTATGGCAAGGCAGCAGGTGATGTGCATGGTATTGTAGAGGCTATAGAATGCTCAGATACAATTTATCTGGGCTATAGCACTTGAGTTTCATGCAATGTGAATTGAGCACAAGTCAGAGTGCATTGGCATGACTCACCTTTCAAAAACAGAAATTCAGCATCTACAATGTTTGCTCCTCGGCCTTCAACAAACTCATTGGTGCCAAAAACCAGGTGCAGATACTCTGCAGATCCATCTGCGGCAGTATGACGCTCTGCTACTGTGCCATTGAAAGCTAGAGCTGCAGATTGGTCACGCTGAAATTTGGGTTTTTCTGGTGGCCTGTTGCCTGCAAGTGACATTTTCTCCTATTTGGCAGCAATCTATTCCATCCAAACTTGACAGCGGTTGGATAAAGCACAGAGTTCTGCCTTACTTGGGCGTCTTGCGAAGAAAGCAGGTTTGCAAAATTCAGTATTTGATGGAGCCAACATTGAACGGACAACTCAACTCCATATGCCAAGAACGTGTCATGCATAAGTGGCCCTGAGCTGAGGCTTAGGCTATGTCAAGCTGCATGCATCATGCCATGTAGATATACATTGATACACTGCACAAACAAGAGGGGTAGCTCTCTGGCATCAGGCACCAAGCAATCTGTTACCTGTCAGTGCTGCCTGGAATCCTTTGAAAATGAAGCTGACTGCATCTGTCCTGGATATACCAAATGGCTGCTGGAGTAGAGCTGGCTCAAAATCGCCACCTAGCAGAAGAAACACACAGCCTACAGGTGTATTGAAAAGGCTGTCTGCAGCTGTCATCAGCTGGTCTGCAATGCAGGATACTATCAGGGATGCAGACAGACATTTCTTGCCTGTGGCAACTGCAACCAGCAAGTTCATTGCAGCTCCAGTATTGCTTGTATACTGCCAAGGGGCCATAAAATGGTCCTCATCCTCATTCTGGCTGCTGACACAAGATGTACTGCTCAAAGTGCAAGCGTTCAGCGTCCCATTCAGCTCTCCTATGCAATCTGTGCAAGATCCGATCGGAGGGGACGGAGGGAGCTCCGCGGCTGCGCAGCTGCTGCTATAGACGAGAAGAGGGGCCAGCAACACCGCAAGCTGTTTCCTGCGAGCGTGGCACACCAATCACCTCACGCAACAAGTTTTGCGCCATGTCATCATGCACACTTAAGTACATGCATGCATGCATGCATGCATGCGGTCATTCGGCATCAAAGCAATACCTGATAGCTACAAAAGGAACAGCTGCTTCGCAGGTAACGCTTGTGGAACCAGGACTACGACACAGGCAAGTGCTTGGACGGCCTGTCTGTGACCTCACTCTGGTCGGCACAGGCGTCTTTATTGTGCAGACTTTACTACAGAGCATGTACGTGGATTATGCTTTGCACGCTCCCTGCTGTCTGGTGCTATGTTTGACCAGCGCTTGATCTTGCGTGGAACGAACGAAACCAGTCTCAGCAGGTAACAATCCCAAGCAACTCTGTTCCTGAATAAAGTGACGCTTCGGTGTATTGGGGTGGCTTCCGTGGGGTTATGCGTCTGACCCGCAAGCGAAGCTTTGACGCGCACCACGAATGCCAATCATTGGGTGCGCAATACGAAGACAAAACGGCTCGACAATGTCCCGAGAAGAGCGCCATGGGTTGACCAAATGCCCAAGAAGGTAAGCTGACCGCTCTTATCTGACTCCGACACGCCAAGATGCGCGCGCCGGGCAGGGAGTGATAGAGGTTTGCAGTGCTGAATCCTGAGCAACGTGGCTCTGCGAGCCCAGCAAGGCTTGTTCAAAAGTGCCAGTGTGGTGATCGCTGACCCATGGCCTCGAAGGGCTATGGCATCACGCAGCAAGACATGGTGTGTGAAACTGAATCTTGGACTGCCGCAACCCGGTGTTGCTTGCGCGGCAATGGACTCGTTGACCACCTGGCTTTGCTGCAGGACGCATCAAGATTGGTATTTGTCTCGGTGCAAAGCGCGAAGCCTCGAAGGTCATTCACATGGACGGTTCTTATGCTGCACACTTTCCGTCTACATCACAATTGACCTTGTAATGCCTGCTGTGTAGGAAAGTAGCGGTTCCTGTCCCAGATGGCTACACATGGCAAGACTTCTTGCAGCAGGTATATCCAGCCATGCCACTCATGTAATTGTATTGGACGGCACAGATTTACTGGCACTGCACTTGCCCTGCAGGTACAACAGAAGCTGAAGTTGACCTCAGTTGAGAGCGTCTCCTTAGCATCGGTAAGTTTGCCGAGGAAGAACCGAGCTTGCCTTCAAACACAGTAGACGGCATAGATGCAAGGCTGGTCAATTCAGCAGCTCTTGATATGCAGAGCGGGGAGCAAATAACAAATCTGGATGATCTGCAAGATATCGATGAGCTGCATGTTGTAGAGGTGACGCATCATAACTGCGATCATTGCCCTTGGACACTTGAATCAACACACGTGCTGGCCCCACTGTCTCAGTGAATCAGGCATGAACATGAGGAACCATCAATGTCACAATCAATCAGCTGCCTCAGCTAAAACCAAGCGCTTTGCCCTGATTTGCCCTGATTTGCCCCGGATTTGCCAGTATCTGCATGTCAACCACTTGGGTTTGAGCAGACAAGCATCAAACAGACCTTGACAAAGACAACTTGTGCAGAAGAGACAAGTCTGCCCTTGTTGTTAGGAAGTTTTCTGTGAGACGCATCATCACAATCATGTTTCATTGCAATGTTCACCTCTGCTGCAGGGCAGGGCAACAACTACTGCTTCAAGCTCGTTCTCAATTGAGCATCCTCCAGGCAACGGGCATGCAGGCCCCAGTGGCAATGGCCAATCTGGCCCCTCTGCTGCCCAAAGCCAGTCTGCAAGAGCTGACTCAGGTTCAGCTCAGCGCTTGCATGAGCTAGCTACACTGGCTTGCCACAGCCGCGTTTGCCTTTGAAGCATTTGTGTCTGTTTGCCCATGCTTAGCAACCTGCAGGGACCACTTTTTCATCTTGGTCATGGCTCAGACTGCAATAGAAGCCTCCTGCCAGTATGCCCTTTTTACAGCATGACTGTGGCACGAGTATGTTAAGGTGGTGCTTGTGCTCATCAATCATTGTCACCAGAAAATCTGCAAAGCCTGCAATAGGCTGTGTTGCATGCAATGCAGGTGCAAGTGCATCGACGTCTCAGTCGACCCCCTTCGCCTCACCTCCTGCCCAGAGCTCAAAACGAGGGGTGCCGCCAGCAGTCCCCCTTGTGCAAACAGCCCTGGTGGGCATTGCTTTCCCAAGCTGGAAAACACTTGCCATTGTGATTCCTGCAAAGTTGATTGGCCAGCGCAAGAAAACATTGGGCACAAAGCACAGTGGCAATATGGGGCGATGTTGTGTTGCATCTGCAGTCATGCTTTGGTCAGCAAGCTACGTGTGACTGCATAGACAATGAATGCCTGCTGGGCCGTTCATAGCATGTGGTCATATATACTGCATGCTGTCGACTTATACGAATAGAAGGTCAGCAAACACGCATCACCGCCGTCATTGCTGCATGACAAAAACACAATGCTGTTTTTAAAAATGTGACTACACGTGCTAGCATGTGTTTCATGTGCATCAGAGTGAGTAAAGGGGCGCTTCTGCAGTCAGATCGACATAGGATGACTACTGGAGAGTCAGATCCCCAAGGGTTGGGTGGTGAGGCAGATACAGAACCTGATCAGGACAACAAGTATGTCAAAAGGACTGGTTCTGTGAAAAGATCCCTACAAAGGGTGATGCCTGCCATCTTCCAGCCAACCCTCCCTGTCACAACAAGGTACACAATTCTTGTACCATGTACAACTGCTCTTGAAGCATGTCTGTCTTGCTTCCCTGCACCGGCTGTGACATGTATGCGTTTTGTGTTTGGGTATGATGGACTTTTCAAAGTATGCCATGGCTTTAAAGGCTGTACATCAGCCTCATGCGTGCCTCTGCAGCGCCTCTGACTAATATGCTTTCAGCAATGCAGCTGCCAAGCCTGGCAAAGTCATTGCATTCTTCAGCAAGCTCACAGGTTTGCCTCAAACTGCTTTGCTATGACTACTGCAGGGACGTCAAGGGTGGAAAAGCAGGTCCTTCAAGTGCGCAACCAGCCAGACGCAGAAGGCGGCGGCAGCAGATATGTTCTTTGCGCAACTTGCTAGTGCTGATTGCTTTGATAGGCACACTTGGCACAATGCTGTTCCTGTACAGTAAGGTGCAGCCCACAGCCCCTTGATCTGAGACACAACCTACAAGCTAGATCTCTCGTAGATTATACACACTTTACACATGACATGCCAAATGTGGGGTTGATACTGCCTTGTGCCCTGAAAGGGACTGCTGCGTGCCAGAGGTGAATCTTGCTGACGGGCAAACCACGCATAGATGAACAACGCCAGGCATAATGCCATGAGCAATCTGTACATTGTCCTTGGGTTGGTTTGGAAATAGCTTCAGCACATACGTTCATGTGCGCAGGTTGCAAGCGTTTATCATGATAGGCGGTTGCAGCTGAGGGATAGCACATACGTATGTATACATGCTTGTCTGATCTCCTCTTGCAACTACTTGTAGAGTAAAGCATCGTGATCCAACCTATTCAAGGTAATGTGTACACATGCGTGCATACATATTGTGATATGATGGTACGATACAATCCATAAACTCAGTGGCTGCAGAATGACATCATAATATCTCTTAGCACTGGCACGTACAGACGCCATATGTACAGCTCATGAAAGTTGCCAACTTGAAGCAAAGCTTACTCTGGGGGGGTGGGGGGGCGGGGGTTTGAGAAGGTGCCGCTCCGTACATTCGCTAAGACAGAAGTTTTTTGGGACTTTCAAACGTTAACGTTCGACATTGCGCCCCAGCGAAAATTGCCCGCATGCGCTCACATGCGATCACGCTACGTGACCTGAACATAATATCACAGGAGTGTGCTTCGTGTGCGCCGGCTGATTGCAGAACCTGAAGCACCTTGAAGTCCGCATCTTATATTTCGCCGATCTGGTCGTCCTCTGCACACCAGCTTCACAGTGCGCAAAGCAGCCTTCTGCCGGGCAGCCTTCCTGCACAATGTGCTAACTGCCGGCAGGGTTCCCAGCCATGTCAGACCCAAGCGAGGAGTTTGCTGTGGCTCTGAAGGAGCTTCAGCAAGTGTCGCAGACCATCAGGCAGGGAGCAGCGTATTTTGAGGCACAAGCTCAGTCAGGACAAGCAATTGCCAGGTATGACAAATCACACTTAGCCTACTGGTAATTGCTGCTAACTTTACAAAGCGTTGTTTAACATGGCTGCATTTGTGTAGTGTTACAGAAGGCGCAAAAGAATATATCAAGGAAGTTCTGCCAGCCACTATACAGCATCTCCTGAATGTTGCTGACATCGTTGACGGTGCTGTTACAGACCAAACAGCTGCACTTTGCCAGCTCGATGGTGCAAGCAGGGCTATGCTTCAGGTATGACTCGTAAATCAATGGCATAATTTGATGAACACTAGTAAAGACTCCAACTTTCTTTGTACACACGCAGAACATGCTTGCAGTCCAAGCAAGGATAGAAGCACAATATCTGTCTGCCCTGCAAACGCCAATATCTTATCACAGGTTCCCAAAGACTTACAACCCCATAGGCAGATTGTGAGTGGTGTTCCTCAAATGGACTGTGTATGTCTCTCTGCATCAAGATGAATCAAAGTATGCAATGTACCTTATCAAGATCTGCGGTTCATATGCTGCGATCTAACAGGTCAGTAAGCAGGCTGAAAAAAACAAAAAAGACTATCACTCATCATATACCTAGACAATGCAGCATTGGCACATTGCCAGCTGTCATCATATGATGTACCAGCCTGTGACAACGCTGATGCTGATGCAAATCAGAGTTGTACTGTATTTTTGCAATATGTCCTGGATTGATGTAGTGGCGCGACAAGCAGGATTGGTTATGCATATGCTAGCAGACCAGCAAGGCTTTATTCAGTGCACAACATTCATGCAAGATGAGGCAACTAAAATCACACTGCTAGCTTTTGTAAAGCTAGCAATGCAGATTTGCATGAGGGGTCTAGCTCCAGGGCACGCCTATATGCAGCTACAGCTGGGTCTGATTGACCTTTTGCCCTGAGTGCAGCTGCCAATCTACAATGTCCCTGCACACACAAGCCCATCACACTGCAGTTTGTGAAGTGGCAAGTGCAATATGTCGTTAGTAAAAGCATGACGCTCAAAGACTGACCTTGCTCCAATCAGGCGCAATCGTCGTGCATGCTTCTGCATCTTCAAGGGCTTCATTCCACCGTGCTAAAGATGCATTGGCTGCAGATCTATTGCTGTACATAGCAGCCAAAGGATCAACAGCAGTACTGGGCATGCCTGCCATGCCACTGAGAGCCACCTCAGTCTGCAAATTGATGGCCATCTACAGCAGCATTGTCAACAAATTCAGAAGCAGCAACCATAGCGGATCAAAGACTGCATGCACTGTTCGAATTGTGGCGTTGGGTCTCTGCATCACAACATTGATGTGCTGCTGCCTGCAAGTGCAACTTAGTATGAGCAGACGTATGCCGTGGGTATTTGGTTAGATGCATGTACAGCATCTTACCGTATACAGCTGAACAGCCTGCTGGTGTTCACCCCTTTGATACTTCTCATTGCCTCTCTGTTTGGCTGTTGCAGCTGCTTGCGTCCACACATCATCATCATCGCTCAGCTCAGCCTTGTGTGTACTATGTGCATTTTGCGCCATTGGAGGTGCTGGCAAGGCATTGCTGGCAGGTGGTGATGCAGATGTGCCTGAGCAGTCAAACCAGTCAGCAACCCAGTGGAATGAGGTCATGCATAAGCAGGCTGATTTGCCATGGTAGAGCAAAGCATCTGTGCTTGCATATCACAGCGTGCAACCTCATTTACAGTGCGGCCCCTGTCCCACAATGCTGCATAGCTCCATGTTGCTTGAGCTGAAGTCATCCTTTTTGGATCATATTGACACTCTGTCGTATGGTTTCAATCATTTCTCCTTGTGCCATCATCATTCACCATGCAAGTCGTCCTGCTGTTATTGCGCATTTGTACAATCTATGCGTTTTGCTTTATGTACCAAACTAGACAGCATGAAACTGAGCTGCTCTAAACTTGTTTTGCCTCAGCAGCTGCCATGTACCGAATGACATGCTACTTGGGACCGTATATATTTGACCCTAGGGGAGGACCTGGACTGAAAACCAACATAAGCTACATTCCAGGATGGTGTTTTACACCTTCAAGTGTTACTGCATACCTGTAGGTGTGCATGTAAAGGGTCTAAGCAGTGCCAAGCCAACAGGCTTGGGCATCCTGTCCAGCTGATGTTGACAGGCAGTCATGACTTCGTGCCTCTCCAGCAATGCTGCTATGTTGATGCCTGCCAGCTGCAGCAGCTCACGCACTGATCGCACGTCCCAACCACTCTGTGCCTGCCCTCTCAGCTTGTTGACCTGAAGCCAGCATGTCTGCTTCAATCCAAACACCAAACAGCCCAAACTCATGTGCAGTCATCATTGGGCAAAACAATCGTGGATCATCTGCATTCTTGAGCGAGAGCAGCATGTCTGGCATGTCAACAACAAGCCTGTAACCAAAACAACAAAACCCTGTTGTCAGGAGCGTGAGGCTGATTAAGCATGTCAATGTACAGGCGGGAACACCTACATCTGCTGCAACAACCAGAGATAGCAAAGGTTGTTCATGCAGTCAATTGATCACGCTTAATCACCAAGAGCGTCCACTCCAAATGTGCATTGGCTTGCACTCTTCAGCCTTCTATAAAGACAGTCAAGTATTTGCCCTGTTTACAGTACTTGCAAATGCTTACATGCTGAGCAAGATCGATCTGGCGTGCAATGTTGGCATGTCCCAGTGACAGTGCTAAGCTCCTAGGACTCTCGCTGCTCATGTCAAGGAGCGAGCCATTTGCGCAACCCATGTACACCAGCATCTCTGCAGCTGTAGCTTGGCCATGACCGGCAGCTGAGTGTAGAGGTGTGCTGCCACCCTGATTTGAGCTGTTCGCATCGGCCCCCTGCTGTAACAGCCAACTGACTGCTTCGGTGTAACCCTGCAGCATCAGTAAGAAAGCTTGAGATGGCACGCCTGCCATGACAGGCTGGTGTTGTGAGTTCACAGCCAGTTGGGAGGCTGGACGTAAGTATGTGCTGCGTCCCTAATTGCGGCTGTTTGCCTCAGCGCCTTGACATCACAGCCAACTGACTGCTGATTCGCCCTGCGGCATCATGAATGGCAGATGAGATGCCAGCATTACATGCTGATATTGTCAAGTTGGCATGAAGTAGATGCAGGTGCCTGTTGCCACCATACGTGGAGCTGTCTTGACATGCTGATGCTTAGGGGAGGTGAGGGGAGGAGGGGAGGGAGGGGAAGGTTTAGTTTGGAGAAAGAAAAGAAAAGTGAGGTCTGTTGCGGTGCACACCTTGGCAGCAGCCCAGTGAAGGGCTGTATGGCCCATCAAGGCATATGATGTGCCTGCTCCACTGTAAGCCACCAGATCTGCCTTGTGCTTGCCGCTTGCCTTCAGCAGACCTTTCATGCTGTGAAGCTTGCCATACCTTGCCGCGTCTAACCACCTGCACAATCAGCCCAACTGCAAAATCTCTAAAGCTATAAGACCAAAGCAGGAGTGAGCAAAGATGGGCATGGGTATGAGCAAATAAGGCATCATTTAGAACTGGGTGCGCAAATCGCGCATCTTCAATACGACAATCCCCAGAGCGTGCTGTGCACAGTGTCATAGCAGCATCAGTACATGAGCGCTGCAAAGTGATGAGTGCTCACGCTTTGCCATGCTCCCTGATGACAGAGGCTGCTGCGGTCAAATCCCTTGATGTGGCTGCACTTGCATCATCGCAGCTGTCATTTTTCAAGGTGACAGTGCTTGCTGCTGCTGTTGCTTCTATCAATTGCTCATGTGCTTCTGTGGTAGCTGTCTGCACGCTCTGTACTGATTCCGCCCCTTCAGGACCAGACTTTGTTTGTCCATGTGCATGGCTGATAGAAGGCTGGTGAGAAGCACAGGAGGCACTACTTGCGCTCTGGGTTACTTCTGCAGCACTGTGCACAGGAGCATGCTTACTAAACCCAGTTTGCATGCTGCTGCTTTGAGAGTTGCTGGTGGATTGCTGAGTAGACTCTGATGGTGGAGCTGCTGCAGCTTGACGTGTGGTGGTACCAGTGTCAGGAGGGGATATGCTGGCTTGATCTGCAGTAGCCTGACATTGGCTGCTGTCTGTGAAGAGCGCAGCAACTGCCAGCCATTTCTTACTCTCAGCAACCTGCTGAGCAGTCTCATTGGAGCTATCCCTTGCGTACACTGCACACAGTGCAGCATTTGGTGAGAATAAGCTTCTTAACCAGGTGCTTGCTGAACGTGTTGTGCAGAGAAGGCTTGCTGCAAAAGACAATTGAAGTTGGAACTGACTTTGTTGATGTAGCAGCAGACTGAGCATAGATGTGTTTGGCAGATTTTGCTGCATGGGCTCAAAACTGCGTTTGTGAATGTAGCAAGCCACACAACAAATCAGAATGCAGCTTATTTTGCTTTTGACAGACATTGGCATTGCCCAACAATTGGGTGTTTGGCTTCTATACTGTTGCTAGCAATGCAGGCCAGAACTATCATTACCTTTTGTGGCTGACTGATCTAGCAGGAAGTGAACAATGTCCTCTTGACCATTGGCAGCTGCAGCATGAAGAGGGGTACTGTCCTCAGCATTGAGACAGTTGATGTCTGCCCCTTGCTGTAACAACCATTGCAAGCAAGTCAGGTGCCCTTTTGCAGCACACCAGTGCACGGCAGTATGCCCAATCCCTGATCCCTGCAAAATTTCAATCATCTTTTAAAGATTCTGCTGATTTGAAGTTTTGCTGGTTCAGGTCTTGCGCTGCTGGCTTCAGATTTGGGGTGTCAGAAAACAGGACTCTCCTGTGATATATTTGGGCTTGCATGCTGTCTTGTACTGACAACGGCTGACTTTGTGAGTTGCTGTACCTCAAAATGTAGCAAAGCAGGGTTCCCCTGAAGAAGAGCAGCTAGGGTGTCAGTCTCTCCTAGCTTGGCAGCATTCAACCACTGCTTTCCTTGTTGGTTGCCTACAGGCGGTGCTCCTTGCATGCTGTACGTCCACAGCAGGTGCAAACTGCACACGCGGTAAATGGGCCGGTAACATAGCAATACCACGCAATACAAGCAGGCAGGTAAATAGTGTTCTCGCAAACCTACCCGCCTGCTCAAAGGCTCTCTGCCAGGAGCGGACTTGGGCAATGCGTGATGTCTTGTTCAGATGAAAGCAGCTACTCCATCAACTGCAGCGTATCTCGCGGAACGCGGTATGCCAACCACTGTGCAGTGGGGGCTGATCACTGATCTACAAAGCCGAGCTGGGTCAGAACATGAAGGTGCTCTTGCGATGTTCGCCGACTGGAATGCCGTGAAAACTTTGCCTACAACTCTGAGCTCCGCAAGAGCGGTATGCTCTGGTCGCCGCAAGCCTGGAACTTCTACAAAGCGACCTATGCGATTGACCACGTGCCTACAATACTCTCGGTGCTTGTGTCTGGAACTCCTCCACTGTTGAGATCAAGTCAGGCTTGCCCAGAGGCGGTTTTGAAAGAAGTGCCGTCACAGCATCTCAAGCTATGTACCTGCTGTCGCTGCAGCACTGCACTGCACAGCACTGCCATCAGAAGCGTTTCCAGTCAGATTTAGTTTTCTATGCAATGGCAAAGGCTTTTGACCCTCAGCTGCCCAAAACTCTCTTCACAGTTCTCGCTTGCGCCCATCATAGGGCGTCATGTAGCATGATGGCTTCGTAAGTGTTCAGTGCGTTGAGTACAGCTAGGAGCTACAATGGCATCCAGATTCATTGGCCTGTTGGCCAACAACCATCCTTGCATCTTTCCGCCGGAGACTTCCTCCTTCACTGCAGGGAGACCTTGTGCAGAAAGAGTCAAGGTGCTGTCTATCTCCAGACAGCTTGATTTGGCTTAAATGCCTTCGTCCGTTCTCGCGACCTGCTGCGACCCTTGCCAGCGTTGACCTCCACAAGACCACCCTGTGTAAAACTCTGTAAGGTGTTACAGGGTCGTGTCGCGGGGAACTTCGGTGATGTCTTTGATACAGCCAACCTGTACAGAACAGGCCCATTCGCACCCCCTTTCGCGGTTTCAGGCCTGACGGCGCGAGGTGAGCTTTGTCTTTGGCCCTGGCATCTCCAGTCTGTACCCTGTGCTGGACCTACCGTTGCTCCGACTCAGGGTGCATGACCTTCCTATACAGGCATTGTGCTCTCCAGAGGCAGCGATATTCACAGGCGAGCGTTGAACAACTACTCCAGGATGGAGCTGCAGGTAAGGTCTCTTGCATCTGGTTTCAGGACACTGGTGTACACGCAGCACACCTTCATACATTGTAAGTACTGTAGTCGTTATACATAAGCGAACTTGTAACCAGTTCTCTTTATGCTGCCAGGTTGAGTATGCTGAGGATAGCAGGGAGTGCTTGCTGGCCTCCGGCAAGGTTGACAACCAGAAGGGCAGGGGCAGTGTAGTTGGTATGATGCGAGGTGCTGCAAAGGGTTTCTTTCAGCAGATGCGTGTTGCCAGGCCACATAATCACTTCCTGTGATGCAGCTTGCTTACTTTCTCCATACAAGATATCGAGTTTGTGATCCTGTACCATATGTCAGTTGCAATGTAATGATAAATGTTACCAGATACATGAAGAACACGAGTCTGCATGCATTTATATAAGCACTCTACATAATAGCATCGAACATGCCTCAGATTGTTTACTGTTCTATAGACATTCGATTGGTGCATATTGCAAGACCATCTCTAAATTTAGGCGATGCTTTCTCCCTCAATTGCAAGATAGCTCTTGAGTGAAAACCTGGCGGACAGCAAGACCAGATCAGTCAGATGCCAGTAATAGCAAACACTGTCATCACAATACACCACATGTTACAAGCACAAATGGCGCGGGTAAAATTGCTGATCTCAACAATACTACTGGCTAGACATGATACGGTCTGCATGAGCTTTTGCAGCATCCATAGCCTCAGACAGCTTGTGAATATGTGGGCCCTGGCCTTGGGCAATTGTCGGCTTGCCCCCGCCCTTGCCGCCAAGCACATCTAGAGCAGCCTTCAACCATTCGCCAGCAGGCATTATTTTGGCAAGGTCAGCTGGAACACCAGTGTACGCAAGCGCTTTGCCCTTGCCTGCATCACACAATAGCAAACATTGCAAGCTGTGCACGTGTCGACAGAGCCGTCAGGCATTGACGTCACTCGAAGCATAAACAGTGGTCACCAAGGGAAAAGGTGATACATGAACACACTCCGGCCTCACCAAGCATACGTGGCTCTCACGCAGATAGTGTAAATCTGAAATTGCAGCAAGTCTGAACTTCACCACTGAATTATGTCTGAACAAAGTCACTGGAACCATTGTAGACAAGTTTGCAGAAGGTTGCATCAATTTTGCAAACCTGTCACCTGGTAGCACAAAAGACCTAATGCACTTTGCCACAAGCCTGTCTTACCTTGGTCAGTACTGAACATGATGACAGGCAGCTTAGGATGTTGCTTCTGAATAGCATTCCAGGCTTCAAGGAGGGCTTTGGGGTCCAATCCCACATCCACCCTTATGATCCCAAACTTCTGCCCTGCGGTCACAGCCTTATCCGCATCTGCCACTGCTGCTTGTGTAGCGCGCTGCTTGTTTGCAGCAGCAGCCTTCTTTTGTCCTTCCAGGACTCGTTTCTGAAGAGATGCCAGCTGATCCCGAAGGGCGGCTTTCTGCGCTGCTGGAATCGGTGCTGGGTCAATGGTCTGCAGGTTCAAGCGTACAAACTGAATGTGATGAAAATCATGATGACATTCTACAAAGGCTGCATGTAAATAAAGAGAACTATGTGTCCTGTATTTTGTTCGCTTTCTCTTCTGCATCTTCTGCAAGACTAATAAGGCATCAGTTGGCAGTGACAGGACCCAGTCTGGGCAGCAGCTGTGACTTGCTCTGAGCAGACATACTCACAGCATCTGAGCCTGTGACTTGCTCTGTGCAGACATTTTTCACAGCAACTGAGGCCAACTTGTTCTGCTTTGAAATTGGTGGTGTGCACACCAAGCAAGCTCACTAAGTCAGGGGCAAGTGTGCCTCCGGGCAGAAGGAGGAGTCTTTCAGCCACAGTTGAATGACGCTCACCTGCTTCAGGGCAGCTACCTCCGTCTCCAGCTGCTGCCCCTGCAGCTTCTGGGCAGCTGCCAGCTGGTTGGCCAGGCCCTCACCTTCCTTGATGGCTGCAGCTGCCTCCTCGCCTGTTACCGCCACAATACGCCGTATGCCCTATAAAAGACGCCATACCTCAGCATCAGACCCTCCCTTCCTCCCAGATTTCCCCCCAGCCAGTGGGCAATGCACCTCCATTGCAGCATGTATGGCAACGTTGAAGCTCTTTTCAATCCTGAAACGTCTATTCAAATTCAGAAACGTCCATTCTACAGTGGAAATCAAAACTCAGAAACGCCTGGGGACAGTAAGAACGCGTTTCTACATTGGGGAGATGTTTTAGTTCTGTTTATGCTCAGGCACTCATCAAGCAGGCTCCCTGTCCCTGGAGCATGGCGTTGCCAGACATGTGCTGGATAAGGCATCAATGCTTCATCACAGGCATCCAGTGTTGCGTAAGCAACACAGTGTTATGCCATCACGCAGAGGAGGACCTCAACTGAGACACGTATCTCTTGAAAATGTACTAAAATGCCTAGCCAAAGTGAGCCTTACACCATTCAATATGTTGCCCACCAAAGAGGAGCATCCCAACATGCAGCGAGTTGAATGTAACAGAGGGGCAGCACGTGTGGTGCTTGCTAGGGCCTCCTTTGATCTCTCAGACTCCAGCAGGGCCAGCAGCATATCAGAAAGTGCCATGTCATGGGTTGAGATGCATTTATCTGGCCATGTTCTCTCAATGGCAGTGCCTCCAACACAAAGCAAGCCTGGTTTAACAACATGCAAGCCATGCGCAAGCACACAGCACACAAGGCATGCGCAAGCACACAGCACACAAGCCGTGTGCAAGCACACAGCACACAAGCCATGTGCAAGCACACAGCACACAAGCCATGTGCAAGCACACAGCACACAAGCCATGTTCAAGCACACAGCAGTGATTGCACTGCCCACAGCACTGTTACCTTTGCAATACCCTCCTCTGATATCAAGGCAAAAGCACTAGCGTCTGTGGTCTTCTCCAAGTGTGTGCCTCCACAAAACTCCACACTGAACTGACGATTGCTGTCTGCTGTGGGGTTTGACAGCAGCTCTTCTACAGATCTGCCAATGGAGACTACCCTGACAGGGTCAGGGTAGACTTCGCCAAACACAGCTCTCAAACCTGCACATAACGATGATGATGCTAAAATAATGATGATGATGAAAATCATAATAATGATAATAATATTAAAAATAACAATAATTATTATAACAGTAAGCAAATTGCGGGCTTAGCCAACAGGCATCCCTCCAGACAGGCTTGTTCTGAGCATCACAAATGTAGTTGCTCGATTTCCTGCACATGCCACAAGAGTGGCATCATATTGCTTGAGCAGGCATGTGCAATTGTGCTTGCTCATATGCATGCAGTGTCATGGTGCTTGAGCTTCAGCACACAGACAGAACATCTGCACATATGTCCTTGATCACATGCAGTAAAAGGAGACAATGTAGGGTCGCCTTTGTCCCTGCAAGGTATTTCATGTAAAGGTGAAACACAATTATGTCCCGCTGACATTTCAGCTCATGACAGGGACAGCCATTGCAGCCAAGTTGATAGCATTGCCTCCCGATTTACCACTGTAGTACTTCCTACCCACCACTGCAGTACTCCCTACCCGCCACTGTAGTACTCCCTACCTACTACTGTAGTACTCCCCAACATGGTAGTACTCCCTACCTACCGCTGTAGTACACAGAAGCGAGAAATGGGTGCACAACGCTACGCAATCAAAAGGCAGGACAGACCACAGGCATGGCCTTGAAACATCATGTCATCTCATTGTCATTGTTGGTGTCATGTTGCATTGTCATTGTCCTTGTCCATGGCTATGTTTGCAATCAGGCGTGTCTGCCAGGGAAGTACAAGTGAAGGGATAGGTCATATGCCACAGGGCGCCACAAGCTTGCACAGCTCTCATCGCAATGTCATGAAAATGAAGGTAGGCAGTCGTGAGAAGTCACTCAGGGCAGCCATGATGAGTCATGCAAGGCAGCCTTGATGGGTCGTGCAAGGCAGCCATAATGAGCCATGCTTGGCAGCTGTGAGATTGCGCTGTGCAGAGTTCAATGTCGGCCTTGATGTTGACACGAGTACTGCAGTCAATGACTGCCACGCCACTGCCGCAAACCTGACGACTGTACTTTGTTTTGAGCTGACCATGATGACTGACGTGTACTGGGGTGTCTGATTTGACACTCTGGTACTCTGGCAGACTTTGAACAGCTGGCAAGAGCAGCTACACTGCGTGTGTATTAAGGTTTGAGATGATACACTGACAGAGGTTGACTAATTGCTGGGATCAGCAGATGTGTTGCAATACCACACCTTGTGTGCATCATCTGCTGCCCTTCAGATTTGTGGCAGTGCTAAGTCGTACACCTACTGTAGTGACAATATTAACAGTGATTATACTGATGATAATACTGACAATGTTAATGCAATAACAGCAGTGGGAAGAATCGATGATGATCAGCACACAGTCAAGGGATGCAGACAGGCGTACCGTTGATCTTCTGCGCCTCCTCTAGTGACACCTCCTTGGAGTAGACTTGCTGCTCTTGCTGCACTGCCTGGCGACACATGCCCTCAACATCCCCTAGCTTCTGTGCGTCTATCACGCCATTATGTGAGAAATCGAATCTGCAGAACAGCAAACCTAGCTTGTGTGCTTCTGTCACAGCATTATGTGAGACATTCAAATTCGCAAGACAACCAACACAGCTTCCGTGCTTCCATCGCGCCAACATATGAGCAGTCAAATCTGTGAAGCGACACAAACATAGCCTCTGTGCTTCTCTCTTGCTCCACTGTATGGAAAGTCAAATCTGCAGTATCTCAAACAGCTGTTGAAGCAAAATCTAGTGATGGCCATTTGAGATGCAGCCTTTGAGTGGTCCTGTCTGTATTCCCTACAGCACCTAAGGTGCTGTGGTCCTGTCTCTTCTATGCTCAGCCAACATTGTGGAATGAGTCAGCAGACACTGTGTGCTGAGTCAGCAGTCATTGTGCGAGTCAGCAGAGGTTTCGTGAGTGAGCCGACATTGTTGGGTGGGTCAGCAGACACTGTGGGGTGGGTCAGCAGGTGCTGTAAGGTGGCCACTGTGGGGTGAGTCAGCAGAGATGTTGTGAGCGAGCCAACATTGTGTGAGTCAGCAGACTGTGGGGCAATCAGATTTCATGCAGCTGGATGATGACACAGCCTGTGAGACGGCGTGTTAAGAATCCCCGAGCACATCATGCAAACCATGCTACTGGATGGAAGGTTGCAATCAGAGACACTGTACGTCTGAGGCTAACACAGCAAACTAAAAAAGCCATCAATAGGCATCAGCCCATATCCTATTCTCAGGCCACAGGAGAAGTCTCTGTCACAGCACCAACTCATCTGAACCTCTTGCAGGCTATGTTTGAACAGGCAGCATGAAGAGTGAGCAGCAGTGCACATGCGGCAGCAACCTGGGCAACTATTTGTCACGATGTGTTGTAGATTTGTCGGTGATGTTGTCACAGATTTGTCATGACGTATTACAGAATGAGTGCATTTTCTAATGATTAGGCTTTTCAGGGATTGCTTTCTTGTATCCATCAAGGCCTACATGGGCAAAACAAAAGGCAGACCATGCTGTCTGTCCCAGCAACAACAGTGAGTAGCTGACCTGAGTTTGTCAGGCAGAACTATGGACCCCTTCTGGTGCACATCATCCCCCAGCACCTCCCGCAGTGCATAATTGAGAACATGTGTGAAGGTATGGTTTGGCAAGATGCGCTGCCGCCGTTGCTGGTCTCTCTGGCAGACTACCTTGTCGCCGACTGTGAATGCGCCATCGGCGTGACCTATGTGAAGCACATAGCCTGCAGCAACCTGCATGCCAGGAAGTTCTGTGAGCACACCACCTGTGCTCAACATCATGCAATGATGCCCAGTAGGCCTGCTTCTGAGCGTACTATCTTTGTTCAACATCATGCAATGATGCCCGGTAGGCCTGCTTCTGAGCGTACAATCTGTGCTCAACATCATGCTATGATGAACTGTAGGTCTGCCCCTGAGACTCTGAACGAGGAGATCACCAGTGAGATCCACCAGTGAGATCCACCAGTGGTGCCAAAGTAGTGCAGAAGCCCACAGCTGTGGAGACAGACCCATAACTGGCCAGAGACACCAATGTCGACTGGTTGCACATCGTACACAGAGTGTCATGATGCGTGCAGCAGCATCAGTGTCATGGCCGTGATGAATTACTCACCCTGCAGCAGCATCCTATGCACACAAGGATCCTCATCCAAAACAATGTGACTGGAAATGGCTGCACTGACAGCAAAAGATGTAGTCCATCCAGCATACAAGTTCCCATGCAAACATGACTTCTTCCTTTTGTACGATCAGCTCTGAGGAATCCACAGACAACCGCTCAGACACACAGATACACAGACATATACACCAAGAAATGCAGATATACAAAGCCTAGAACCTAAATAGACCACCAGGCACTTACAAGAAACCCACCTGCGTATCTTGAACCTCAAAGGTACGGCCTGAAGAAGAGGTGAAGCTGCCAACATCAGCCACCTGTCCTCCCTGCTCGGCATAGAAGTTGGTGCTGTCTAGCACCAAGCCAACAGGGCCTTCACACCCCTCACTGCTGTCCACAAAGCCACTGCTGCTCAGAATTGCCATCACCTTGCTCTGCACCGCCAGCAATGTTTGTCGCAGATGACAGCACAGCCCAGGACTGCTCATGCAGTGTTCCTGAGGACTTATGGCACAGCTGACATCGAGCAATCCCTGTCAGCAGAGTGAACTTTGCAGCAGAGGGTGCGGCTGAGGTTACAATGGTAGGGCTCGTTCATTAACACAGAATTTTTGAGCCAGCGGGGATCAGGACAGGAGTCAAGCAGTCACAAGAGTTCATCCTGAGCAGCACACAAAGCTGCTGATGATCACACTTGATCCAGATGAAAAGTACAATGTCATGCGAAGTTTGCACTGAGGGAAAAGTCATTGCTGCAGTCTGTTGATCAGGTCTGAATGTTTCCAGGCTCCCAGGAATGTACAAGGCATCAATGATGCAGAGGGGTTAAGCGAAAATCCCAGGCAGCTGAGCATGGGACTGGAGATGTACAAGGCTCAGAAGGACTGTGTTGCAGGAAGTCACAAGCTTCTGGACAACTTTGCACGATGCAAAGGGTTTTGAGGACATCCCCGATCAGGTAAGCAGCAGTACCATGCTTAGAAAGAAGAAGCAATTGACGCCGTTAGGCAATTCAATATAGAAACGCTCGAGGTGATCCCAAGTTGGCTTCATGCAGTTAGGGCAGGAGGGGTACAAGGCTTTCAAGGACCTTACTGCAGGAACTCACAAGCCTTCTAGACAGGGTTGCATGACGCACCTCAATGTCTTTGTCTTGGTACTTGGGAGCATCTTGAGTGCGGCCCACCCCTGTGTTCTGTAGGTGAGCTGTGGCCTCTGCTTGGAACTTGAGGCTGGTTGCTGCTGTGCTCTTTGCACCAGCCTGCACATACACACTGTTGTATTTGATCACCGAAGCGTAATGTAAATGGCTTGACCCCCATTGCAGGGCTGCACAAAGCCCCACTGTATATTGCAGGGCAGCATCAATCCCCACTGTGCTTCTGCCACCACATCATATCACTACTGTTGGCAGCTTCAGTCTTGTCAACAGTGTGCTCCTTGTATGATCGCCGAAAGGCAAAGAATTTACTCTGCTGTGTCTATGCTTACAGTGAGAGTTGCTAACCACATTCGCATCTTTGCGCTCCCGTCAAAAACTATACACACATGCCTGCCGTCTGATGTGCTGCTGTGGTTCGACAATCTCTGTTCTACTTACAATGCTTGGGAAGGCATCTGTGGTGTTGTATTCCTGTTTGAAAAAAAGGTCGTTTACTGCTTTGCTTTGCTGCTTCTTGCGCGATTGGCAGGTCACACACGTGAAGGTGAAGAAGGCTACTACCAGGATTACCCATGGCATTCTGGAGCACGCACAGTGAACAATCTGGGAATGCCCTTTGCGTTGCAAACTCAAGCTCACCCTGGAGCGCTCTCTCTGCTGGTCCATGCACTTGTTGAAGCCGTCAATGCTGACTTCCAGGCCCTGTTCTTCGGCCATGAGCTGCAATGCGCAGCAGCAGGTAAGTCACAAACTGACAATCAAGACACATGACATCTACATGACATTTGCAGAGGCATGAAATTTCAGCAACAGGTCACATGCCACACATTGGCGCAGTCATGATGTGTCAGCTTCATGACCATGACTCATGGATGGCACAATTGCAATGTGTGCTGGCCTGCAGTGTTGTGGTTTCAAGAACTTTGATGTCAACAAGGTGACCACCTACGTTGCCAAAGCTACACAAGACCTACGCTGCTGTGCTTATGCTTGGGCACTCATGCAGCACATGATGCTCGACGTCACATGACACCAAGGTGGGTCCCCAAGTCAGCATGAGCGTGACTTGATCTTCGAGGTGCAATATCAATCAGCACGTCTTTGTTGGTATTTCATTCCTGAGCTCATTACAGACCTGTGTCAGGTCTATAGGGAAGCCATATGTGTCCCACATGTCAAAGGCCACCTTGCTATCTATGTCCTTCTGCCCCTGCTTCTTGGCATCCGCAGCAGCCCCCTTGAACCGCTTGATTCCTTTGTCTAAAGTCCTGTTGAAGCTCACCTCTTCTTCGCTGCATCACAGCCGGTCTGCATGTTGACCTTGACTGACAGGCGTGCGGCGCACATACATGAAGTGGTCTACGCATCAGCAAGGCAGGCAGTTTGTTTCTACAGCTGCCTGAAATCATTCAAATGCTGGCTCATGCACATAGCACAAACAGTTGGTCATACTGTTGGTTGTGAGCTATCATCATTGACAATAGTACATGTACTTTTTAGCCCATTCTATGATTATGAAGATGTGGCGCTTTTGCCCAGCAGACCTGATGACATCGACGATGTGGTCCCTGGCTTTGACGAGCTCGGGATAGAAATGTCCCATGGAAGCTACCACAGAATCCACCAAGCCATGGAAGAACCCTGCAGGAGCTTTTAGGGTATCTTGCCCATACCGTACTCCGCGCCGTAGCACTCTACGCAGCACATAGTCCCTGCCTGCAGCATGACACCAGCAACCATCAGCAAGCAATGCAGCTGCCCTGAGTAGAAGCCATTGTTGTTTGTCACTCAAGCTCCTGCCCACAGCCACAAGTGCTGCTGTCTAAGCTGGCAGCAATGACAAACAAAGTGGCTGCAAGCAGATGCAGCAGCAGCAGCATCATCTGAGCAAGAGTAACGCCATGAACAGTAAACCATCTGGCAAGCAGCAGCATCAGCAGCAGCAGCAGCAGCAGCTCGGCAGCAGCAAGTGTTGGAACAAAGCATTGCTAGCTAAAAGCACCAGGTTTGAAGTGTAACAGCAACAGCCCTAGCAGCAGCAGTGTTCAGTACAGTCACTCAAACTAGCAGGTGCGCTGCGTATTAGTTATTACAATAAAAGCAGAGGTAATCAGCATCAACACCTTCACTTGCAATCTAAGGTGTCTTCACTCAGCAACAGCAAAGCACAGAGTGCAGGTAGAGTTGCAACAGCAGTGATTGGCATCTGTGCCAACAGTTTCACAGCTTCTGTTGCTGGAGTGTTGTGCACCAGCAGCGGCAAAGCAAAACAGACAGAGCAGCAGCAGTGGTTGACATCCATCCCCAACAGCCTCTCATCTTCATTGCCCGGGTATGTTCTGTCAGCAATGACAACGCACAGAGTCGAGATGTTGTGTCAATTTGCTAGTTGAGGTTTTATCTTGCGTCTGTGTTCAGCCAAAAACGAATGTACTGTTTCTGTTTCCTTCTTGGTGTGTAAAAAATGTAAACCAAAAGGCATCCAGGCCGGCAGTCGTTACCTTCACTGCCAGGGCGCGCTCCATCAGCAATGGCAAAGCAGAGGGTTCGGATGTGGTCAGCAACCACCCTGTAGGCCATGTCGCGCCCCCCCACGTCCTCTGACCCCACCTTGTCTGTGTAGGCCTCAGCCCCGGTGACCTTCTGTATCTGGGCAAAGATGGGAGCTGCAGACAGGCAAGGGCAACGTCGCATCACAGGCAAGGGCAAGGGCAAGGGCCCATCACAAGCAAGGGCACTGTCATCAGAAGCAAGGGCAACATCCCATCACAGGCAAGGGCAAGGTTCCAGCATAGCCGATGATTGGCACACAGACGAGGTGTGAGGCAGCTGTGACATTGTTAGGACCAAGTTGGCCTTGTGCATGTTTCTGCCTATGTAGCATCTGATGCCTGAGATAATATGCAAAAGCATCGCTGGTTTACAGAAAAGGGTCTGTTTCAGAGCGGAATTCTAACTCAAACATGCTCAGACATGCTTGAAACAGGTGCTGGACAACAGACCCCAGATCTATGCAGCGCGTCTCAGTTGCTCACAACAAGTTTGGTGTGCCAAGCATGTCGTCCATTCTCATTGCTGCCAGCGTAAGCCCAGATGACATCAGACGAGCAAGAAGCCAGATGAACAGTATGGCTCCTGACCAACTCAATGGCAATGAACAAAGGTCGGTGCTGAACAACATGATTTCACCTTTCTGAGGTGTGGGTTGCTAGGATGGATGCATGACTTGCACAGGCAGCCTGCCTTGACAAGCATTTGACAGCCAAATTAAAAGGGCTTCTACCAGCTGGTGCAAGCACCTGCTTGGAAAGTCAACCCGAGATTCACACAGGATGCAGTCAGCCATGCATGCTGCCTCTACAAGATCATAAGTAGCGATCACATGTTAAACCTGTGCCAGTTAGAGCTAGATCGGTGCGAGGCCATTCTTGCTTCTCCGAAGAGCATGCCCTGAGCATGCTTGTGGAGTTTGGCGTCAATGACAGCATGCTCTGCAGATTCCCCTGGTTCTTGTCATGCAGCAGGTAACGGAGCACAACCTCTTTGATGACTCAGAGAAAGGCTCACCAAAGACATCAGTGGCATAGTTAGACATCTTGTCCTGTAGCACAGATGTCACACGCTCCATACCCATGCCTGTGTCCACATGCTTTGCAGGCAAACTCTTCAAGCTCGAATCGGGCTCCCTGTTGAACTGCAGGGCATACACACAGCTTCCAACCTGTGCAACTCTTGCACCACATGCAGCAGTGTTCAGTGTCAAGTTGCTGCACCCTGGCTCTCATGCATGTGCACCTGCCTTGGTAGGCGAATTTGTTGTGTTGGACCAAGCCATCTGATTGTATTGTAATGCACTTACGAGGCAGCAAAGGCAGCTTCTATGGGGAACGTTCTCTGACAAGGCGTGAGGCTATTGAGCTGCACATGCAGAACAGCGCGGCCGGTCTGCCCTTTGAGAGCGACAAGTCTGCTAAATCTGCAGGGGAGATTGTTCCCCACCAGCTTATTCATGGCTGTTGCATCTGTGGAGGTCGTGTAGCATGAGTCAGCTCACTTGTGATCATGCCCCATGACAGTCACAACCAGCATCAGCCAGCATGAGTCAGCTGGGCAACAGCTGGATGACTCACCTGAATGAACACAAGATTCCAGATCTCCAATACATTTGGATCATCCATGTTGACTAGGTCAGCAGCATCTCGGCCTCCAATTCTGTCATAGTGGATCTCTGTACAGGGTCCACAGGGCCCCTGGTCTCCCATCTCCCAGAAGTTGTCCTTGGTCCCAAAAGGCAGAATGCGCTCTGCTGGCAGAAACTGGAGCCTGCATTGCAGCAAGCTTTATAGTCTAGGTTGTCGCTGGAGGGTTCTGAAGCAAGCGATGTAACAGCTTCAGACCAGACATCGCCAAAGGGATGCTAAAGCAAGGTATGTAAAAGCTCCAGTTCTTTTGCCAGGCAAAGAAAGGACCTAGCTTCAACCCTACTTGCTACACTTTTGCAACCTGTCAGCATGTACTGCAGCAAGGTACCAGGCAGCATAGCTGTAGATCTCTAGATGTCAAGCCTCTCCTTGGGGTGTACTTCATGCAGCAGTAAGTGCTCAGGTGATGCTGACTGATAGCAAGCGCTTGCAAATGCATGCAAGCCTCCTGCACTGTAAAAGCGCTAGTGCAACACGAATTCAAGTCAAACCATCCTGGCCCATGCTGAGTCATGTGTACATGCAGTGCAGAGGTGTTGAGGTTGAGTCAGGATGCGCAAGTGACATGTTGTGGCAGTGCAAGTGCCAACCAACATGCGAGGTACGGTACTAAGGTAAGGGCTCACCAGATTTGCCTTGCCTCTTCATCAGGCTTCAGGCCTTGCTTCTCATCACCTCCAAAGTAGGTTGCGTACAGACGTTCCCCAGCCAGCTTGTACACAGACTGCAAACAAAACAAAACACATCACCAACTCTCAAGAGTGCAGCTTGTGCTGAGATGCTGCTCAAGCACTTGCAGACCACATGCTCTGCTGACCAACAGCAGGCGATCTGAATGTTGATGCAGTCACAGTGTGCCTAGATGCAGTTCACTGCAATGTAGCATGATCTACGATAAGTGTTCTATGATCTGTCACACGTGTGCTATGATCTGTGACTGAAGTGTTGAAAGCGAAGAATCATGATGTACAAAGGGGTTCAAGCAGTGAGACATGCAGCCTTGGATGTGAAGATGAGCTGGGAGCTAATGTGAAGCGCCGTATTGAGGGGATTGCATGCAGAGGAAGATTGAGAGCCCCATGAGGCATAGCTTACTGTGAGGAGCTCCCAGGCATAGCCAATAGCTTCCTTCTTGAAGTAGTCCCCAAAGGACCAGTTGCCCAACATCTCAAAGAAGGTGTGATGGTACACATCCTTACCGACATCATCCAGGTCGTTATGTTTACCACCAGCGCGTATACACTGCAGCAGTGAGTCAGAGCTGTCTGAAAAGAACACAGTGGGCAATAGTGTTGACCAGGCACAATCGTAGTGTGACAGCAGATGTGAGCATGGACGCAGCATTCAAGCTGAGATGCAGTAAGCTGCATGCCGCCAAATGATACACAAACCCATATTAAACCAAGATTTCGATGCTCTGATGCATCTGGCTGTAATTTTTTGGTCAACATCTACCAAAGAAGGTGCCCTAATGCAAAGATGCATGTGAGTATTGCACATGTCTTCCAGGAAGCAAGGATACAGGCTGCATTTGATTCCATCATGACAGCAAAAGTCACTGAGACTGCATGCATAAGCCAGGCTAGCTGTATGTTCCTGCCACAGACTATTTCTATCAGTTGCAACTAGCTAGGGCGCATGTAAAACCTCAGCTGACCTTCTGCGAGTCAGTTGCGCTCTTGAGCTTGGCAAAGTTGCTGTTGGGGTCGACGGTCCCCAGGAAGATTGGTTTGAACTGGTTCATCCCAGCATTGGCAAACAGCAGAGTGGGGTCATTGTGGGGGACCACACTGCTGGAGGGCACCTGGGTGTGGCCCTTGGTCTGGAAGAACTCAATGAATGCAGCACGCACCCTGTCACCTGTCCACAGCAGGATAACCCTGTCACTTGTCAGCACAGGGGCGGTCAGTCAAGGGAAAAGGATATGAAGAACTCCGTGAGCGCAACATGCACCATGTCACCTGTTAACAGCAGGATCACTTGTGAAGCGCAGGGATGTGAATAACTCAAAGGCATGCAGCATGCAGGCTGTCACTTGTCAGCAAAGGGATGATCATATAAGGACAAAGGTTGTGAACATGTCAATGAATGTAGCTCTGTCACATGTCAGCAGCAGGATAGTTGATCATACGCATTGACTATCCTGCTGCTCACATGTGACAGAGCAACAGCATTCATCCGTTTGTTTACAACCTTGTCCTTGAATGACCACAAGGTGCAGTCAGAAGTATGCAAAGCTGTTGGCAGCATGTGATACGACAAACTCACATCAATTTTCAAGCTGCATGGTGTTGATTGAGAACATGCATCAGGCCAGGATGGTCAGAATATATAAATCAGAGATGACTGCAAGGGTCATGGCAATGCAGCCAGAGCATGTGGTGTGCAGGCAATCTGACACAGGCAGATTCTGTCACCTTATGCAGGAACAGCACAAAAGAAAATTGCATGACACTCCAGGCAGCATCACACATTCAAGTGTGTCAACGGGCAGGCATGCATGCTAAGATTCCAATGGGCAGGAATGTATGCTACCTTGCAAACAGGGGCTGACACTAACAGTACAGTTTAGTACAGTCATCCAGCTGTGGGTACGTCTTGAGTGGGACAAGTAAGGAAGCAGGTATATAAAAAGCAATGCAGGGTGTATGAGGGGGCAGAGAGGGTTTGAATGCAGACTGACCTGACCAAGGCTGAGCAAACAAGTGGCTTATGGGTGCGATGGGGCCGGACCCCTCACCCCACTTGTTCTTGCCCGTGTCACTGTAGCTGTATGCTTGCTTGGGAGGCTGCAGCTGACTGCCGTAGACCTGTAGAGACTTTGGCTGACCTAGGATGGTCTGTACGTACCTGTTTGTGACAGGATACTGCTTCTGCTTTGATGCATCAAACACCTGCGTACATGTAAGGCAGATCGCCCAGATTACAGGAAGATTGTGAACAGCTGTGCATCAGGGCTGCATGTTGCGAGCTTGAGGTGACATTGAACATTTTCGTTGCATGACGCTTGCTGCACGTCCATGACAACACAATGTGCATTGCATAACAAAGGCATTGTTCATGGATTCACCCAAACACACCGTTATATACAGAAGGAGCAGGTGGGAGATGACCACAAGGTCTGCAAGCGTCAGGCTCTCCCCAACAAGGAAGGTGCTTGACTTCAGATGAATTTCCAATGTCTGTAAAGCTTTGTCAAAATCTGACTTTGCTGTTGCAACTGCTGTGGGCTCGTGAGACCGCAGGCCAAGCATGGGATATGCCCAGCTTTCTGCCACCTTGTCAAGGACAAGCGCCCAGTCAATCCAGGCATCAATGAGAGCTCTTGTGGTGTCTGTAGCATCTGTGGGCTGTGGGTAGAGGGAATATCTGGTGCTCAGTGAAGCAAGGTACCTTGCAATTGCTGAGCTTTCGGTCAAAGGTCCTTGAGGTGTTTCCAGCACGGGGACCTGTCAAATGCAGAGATTCCTCAAGACTGCGAAGTCATCAGTAGCATCGAAGTGGCCTCGAGTGTTACTGCTTACTTTGCCATCTGGTCGCAGACCAAGCATACGCGGCGTCTGACTGCTTAGACCTGGAGTGTATGGGGCCTTGACGATGTTGACATCAGCGTAAGTGGCAACAAGCTCGCACTTCGCTGCCCGCAACCCAGTTCCCCACAACCTGTACTCCTCCATGTGCGGCCGTGCGTGTCTAGCTGATCAGGCGGATTTGACGTGCTGCCAATCGCAGCCAATGCGAGAGACAAGTCAGATCAGCTCAAGATCTCTGCAGCGTCAATGTCAGGCGCGAACGGTGCGCACCTTGTCAGTGACTACTAGCGACACTGTCTCGAAAGTCAACGTTCTGTGCCAAACCTATCGGCGTATCGAGAGTTCACAGCAGGGTTTCTCGCTACTCAACATCCTCAGAGCTTTCGACAAGTTCTGCCATCTGCAGACTTACGGAAATCGAACGTCGCCAATCTGCGCCACTACTTTGTCCGCACCGACGTTGAGTCGCCTGATCTTCTTGCCTTGCTGAAGTGCCTTTTCCAAGTCCGGGCAACAGCTCTGTGCCACAAGGTCGCTAGTGATCGTATAGCTGTCCCGTCGCGCTAGAGAAGCAGCAGCACCTGCATGGCTGATGATGGAGATGACTATGGAGGAGGGTGAGCATTCTAGCGGTTCAGAATGCTGGCTTGAGTCGTTGCTCCTGTTGGGGCCTTAGCACGAGTCTGCAATGGTCTGTAGCTGACCTCAGACTTGTGGCGGAACAGGGCTGATGATGTCTTTGATGAACCTGATGAGCCTGATGATGTCCAGGAGGGGGTAAGCCTTTGTTCTGACCTGTGTGGATGATCTGTATTGCCACCTTCTAAGGCTCAGCGTCTGCACTATTTGTAGCTGGAAGAGGATGGCGATGCTGAAATGCCTGATGCTGGCACTGGACCAGACATCATTGACGGTCCTGCACAGCCTTCAGACAGACCAAAAATAACTACACGGTACATGACAAAGTACGAAAGGGCTAGGATACTGGGCACCCGAGCCCTCCAAATCAGGTGACACTCAAACCTTCCAAGCTGCAACTTTCTTGCATGACCGTCAGTGTTCAGCTGACCTAATTGTCTGGTTTGTGCAGCATGAATGCACCAGTGATGGTTGAGGTTGGAGGAGCAACAGACCCTCTCGAGGTATTCACTGCTAATACAACAGTGTAAATGCATTGTCACGCAGGAACATAGCCATCCAGCCCATATAGCAACTGCATCATGCTGTTGCCCTGCATGCCATTCCTTCATCCTAAAGTGCATGCCTATGAATGCATCAATTGGAAAGTGTACATTCACAAGGGGGCAATCCCGGCACATCAAAGCATTGCATGCGAGTCTTGCTCGGCAAGCAATATGTTGCACTTGGACAAGGCCTGGTTATATCATCTGCTAGCGGATGAAACCTGCCATTTAGCCAACTTTGGTGCTGCAGATTGCAATCATGGAGCTGCGCGAGAAGAAAATCCCTTTCACAGTGCGCAGATACCTTCCTGATGGCAGGTGTGGAACATCAAGCACCTTACTGGCCTGACTTGTTGTGGGACACTCTTTGGAGACATGTACGTGCATGTGAAAAAGAGTTCAGTACCTTTCCAACACAGATTTGTATTGCAGTTATGAGGACTGGAGTGTACAAGAGTTGATCATCAGCGAGCGATAACAGCATGTACTCGTGTGCCACATCAGCGTGCAGAGATTGTGTTCACGCAGCAGCAGGGTCCAGTTGCATACCCCTTGTGAGAGTCAGCAAGTCAATGGCTGAGAGTATGTTGCAGCTAAAGCATCAGCAGCAGGTAGTACTTCCCTGCTCTGGCAAACATACTGACACCCCAGCTTCCTTCGAGTCCAGATCTCTAGAGGACAGAACTGATGTAGAAGTCATCGGGTACCGCCTGACAAACTATGGCTATGCCAGCAGCAATCCAGCATCATCCGCCGGTCTATTTCCTGACTTGACATCGAGCATGGCTTTTGGAGCCACTCTGTTCGATTTCAGATGTTGCAAATGTCACTGCGTCGTCAAGCAAAGCATTTGAGGTATGCTACATGCTTTGTGCCTAAGCTCGTGGCTCTTTCAGTTTGACCTAAGCTCAGCGTCAGATTTCCTGACAGCTGACAGCCTAGAATATGTCAGCACGCAGCCAGCCCCTATTTCAATACAATACTTCCAACAGGCATATGCAACCCCTACATGCCTGCCGACATATTTTGCAGTGACACTTTCGTACATGCGCTGATCCCGACGGTTTACGGAGCTTTGCTGACAAGTGCTGTTTCGGGAATTGGTCATCGGATACATACCACTAAGACAAAGCACTTGAGGTATGCCTACCATTATTGTAATTTTGCTAATTTGTAAAATATGGTTTCGGAGCAAACCATTTGTTCTATGTCCTGTCGGTTTGCACCGGCTGGTGCTGGCTGACCAAATTCTTCATGATATCCAGCTCCACCTGTTCCAGTTCTGCCGTTTGGACATGAGTTTGCAACCATTATCAACATACTCTCTGACGTGACATGCTGCTATCTCACCCATTGACTGAGCACACAAGTGTTAACGGCTGGCGAAGTTCTTGTGCTCAGACCGTCTTCGTGCGACATTTTGGCAAGCGGCCTACTCAGCAATTGTCCAGTAATCACGCACGGGCTTCTGCCGCCGGCCCTGACGTGATCGTAGTTGGAGGAGGTGCAGCAGGCCTTACAGCAGCATACTTTGCAGCTAGTGCGGGAGCACAGGTGAGGCTGCGCTCTTCTGTGTTCACATTCTCTGATCGAACTTCTTGTTCTATACAGTATGCCACAGGAGGCAATGACAATACGAAGTAGACAAGCTGAACTTGCTTGCTAAAAGCCAGCCTGGCCACATGTTGCAGGTCACAGTACTTGAAAGAAGCAAGGAAGCCGGCAATAAGGTCCTGATCTCAGGCGGCACCCGCTGGTAATCTTCGCATGGTCAAGCCGTCATGAAGCTCAAACCGTGTGTTCCGATTGCTGTCTTGTCAAGGCAATGTTTGCTGTATGCAGCAATGTGCTGCCGATGCATGTGGACCTCAACAAGGACTATTTCACTGAATCCAGCAGGAGTGCTCTGAAAGCAGTCTTTGCCTCTTGGTCCCTGGAGCAGTGCAAAATCTGGTAAGCTCTCCGGTGAGCTGTGTTCTGTTGAGACATTTTTTGACATATGTTATTTTGCCCAGTGCTGTCAGAAAGACTTGCAAAATGCTTATTCCAAAGCATTGCCAAAGCTCTGGGTTGCTCACACTGTTTGAGGCAGTCTTGTATATGGTCTGTAGGCTTGAAAGCTCTGACCACATAGGCATCCCTTTGGCCTGTGAGCTCGCTGACAGCAAGTACTTTCCAGTCAGTAACTCTGCCAAAGAAGTCAGAGACAAGATCCTGCAAGCTTGCCTAAAAAGGGGTGTCAAGATCAGGTCGGCCTGAACTGACATAGGTGCAGAACGCTGTAATACCATGTCATGATAACATGCACGAAGCGCATGCTCTAAAGTGCCTCCTGTTGCCTTTCTCTGCTAGCCAACCCGATGTATGTTTTGTAGTTACAATGCCATTTTGGAGAAGCTGCAGTCACAGGACAGTGAGAGGTGGCAGTGCAGCCTTGCTGATGGCAAAGTGCTTGAAGCAAAGAGAATCGTAGGTGACCTGCGTCCAGCGTATGCAAAGTGTTGTTGCCTCATTGACCAACATGTCTGACCTGATGCCCTATCAGCTGTGCATTGAAGGCGTATGTGTGCAACATGAACTGCAAGCACGTGCCGTGCTGTGCTGTGCTGTGCTGTGCTGTGCTGTGCTGTGCTGTGCTGTGCTGTGCTGTGCTGTGCTGTGCTGTGCTGTGCTGTGAACCAGTCAACATGTGCTTACACGCTTGGATTGTAACAACACTCCAGCAGACAAGCTGACAGCCCTGAACCTGCCTGCAGGTTCTAGCAAGCGGCGGTCTGTCTTACCCACATCTTGGAACAGATGGCAGCGGTCATAGGATCATGTCAAAGCTTGGTCACAGCATGCAGCCCATGTACCCCGCCCTGACACCCCTCAAGGGACCCCACCCAGGAGGGCAGCAGCTGGCAGGTATGGCCTTTGCCCTGCCCTTTGGTCAGATTGATGTATCTTGTGATGCAAGTTGTTGTCCCAAACACAAGCACTTGCAAACATGTGCATTGATCTGCTTTTAGCCTTTGCAGCTGTTTATGCCGGCAGGTATTCTCAAATACAGTTCCTGGGTACAGCAGACTGACGCATGTTGCAACAGCTAGTCCATTGCATTGACATGTTATCACCACCTGCACCCAGCCTCTCTTTTCCTTTCAGGACCAACCAAGTCATGCCACATGCAGGTTTGTCATTGTACAGTGTGGAAGCTGCAGCAATGGTCAAGGAGAAACAGAAGGGTAAGAGGAAGGCCACTACGGCAGCGCGAGCTGGTTTGTTGTTCACGCACAGAGGGTACAGTGGGCCTGCTGTGCTTGACCTCTCCCATCATGCCATCATGGCTGCTGCAAGAGGTTTGGACAAGCCAGGTACAGCATCTGAAGGAGCATGCTTGTGATGTACTGTGTGAAGCATGTTGCTTGTTGCTGTGTCCAGGGGGTCGATCCGCACACATGCCACCATAATGGCTTTTGCCAAGCTTCTGACGATGTGCTGCTGGCTGTGAAAGGCTGCATTGTCACACATGAGCACTGCTCCTTGTTTTAACAGCATTGCAAGCTGCTTGGTCTCATTTGCAAGCTGAGTACTTTGACATTGGCATTGCATGCAAATACAGGAAGGTCAGCAGCTTCAATGCAATGCTGTGCTGCTAATCTTGTGCTCCTGCTGCAACATATAGCTTTTCCCCCCTCTTGCCAGTGTTTCTGAGTCACCAATGTACTCTTGCCTTTGATGATTTCCGGCAATACTAATGATCAAATGGTGAAACAAATGCATGTCTGCTTTGCAGTCATCAAAATGAACTGGACAGGTCAGAGTGTGGAGTCATGGCGGCACCTTTTGGATGGGTCTCAGGGGGGTGCAGCAGGGGTGGGGGCTGTCTTGCATAGACATGGCCTGCCCAAACGACTGGCAGATGCCCTTTGCCATGAAGCAAATGTGACTGGCACACCTTTGGCACAGCTCAAGAAGGTGACTGCTGGGAAGCTTTGAGTCTCATTATCTATATGTGCTGATCCATTTTTTGCTTGGCTGGCAGTCTGATCCTCTCATGAACAAAAGCAATGATGCAAATGTTGGTGCATGCGACGGATTGAAGGCTGATGCAACAGCAAATGCAGTCAGTGTCTCCTCCACTCTGAGTGACCAGCAGTATCGACACTGTCAGCAGGTTGCCAGACAAACATTGACATGCGTCATTTTGCAAGATTGAATAGTGTAGTGTGTAGCAGGCAGACCGAGTGAAGCTGCTGGAATTGCTGACAAGCTATCCACTTCCTATCACAGGCCATGAAGGCTACCCAAAGGTGTGCTGCAGTTGGCAGCAGAGAGCATGTCACGCATGCAACCTGTCCACAACATTGGCTTAAACATTGAACTTTCACTTGGTTTGAGAACTTATGATACCATTCACACTGGGAACATTTAGCTATGCATCTTGCTCTCATTGGTGCGCCTGTGACGTACGCCAAAGCGTCCTGTCGCTGATGTGATATTTGCCCCTTTGTTGACTGATTGGGCTAGTATTGTGTCACGGCAGCAGTCGTTTCCAAGATCATGTTGTGCATGGGATTTGGTGTTTCTTGCAGGCAGAAGTCACCGGTGGAGGCATTCCGCTGTCAGAGATCAACTGCTCAACAATGCAAAGCCGCAAATTGAAGGGTCTGTATCTGTGCGGCGAGATTTGTGATGTTTTTGGTCGCATAGGTGGCTTCAATTTTTACTGGGCTTGGTTGTCAGGCAGGCTGGCAGGTGTGTCTGCTGCCCTGGATGCATGAAAAGTCAGCACCACCGTCAGCTGGTATGCAATTGGTGTCCATGCAGGCTTGCTGCAGTCCAGCCTGTGCAAACAGTGCATACAATAATCTGGCCAAAACAAGTGCTTAGGATTGCATAAAAAGTCTTGCCATTGTGTGACATACATATGGACTCAATCATGATAAGCAAGTTGCTGATGCACCTTAGTCATGCAAGCATGGGTCAGCTGAAGCTTGCAGCCAGCAATATTATAAGCAACATGATCGTAAACTGAGGGCACCACCATAGTAGCTAAGGGTGTGAGCAACCTCGAAGCATCCTTCACCACACTGTGTACATTCAGGGCTGCTGTGCAAGAAACCATCTGCGACGACTTTGTTCCTGTATTACTGTGAGCAGCGGGCTTGCTCAAGGGCCTGCTGCGACATTTCCGCGAGCATCGGCCCCGCTGTCATGAAGAAGGACGATGACTTGTTTGGAAGACTGGCGGATATTGCTCAATGCCAAGTGCTTATGGTCGCACACATCACCGGTTTGAGGTGAGAGGTGCTTTCGCAGACAAAGCTAAAACACAGACACAGATTGTTGACTCGCTGGACCGACAGCCCAACTCACATGGTTGCCATGGCGCTGCTGCTGCAGCAGTGCTTGGGCGTTGGTACCATATCTTCATTACTGACCATGCTCGTGAGCTTCAATCACTCATCGTGCTCATCGTTACTCATCGTGCTCGTAAGCACAGTCAAATGCGTGCGGGTCCGACTGGACATTCTGGGCTCGATGCCACAGTCCCTTGACAATCGCACACAATCGCACAAACTTCACAAAGCTCAAGCCAGGCTCAGGACCTGTCAAGAGACGAGTGTGCACCAGCAATTGCTGCCAAGATAGCAGCAGCCTGCAGGTGAGGCTGCAGCTTCAGCTTGGCCTCGTTGCTATTGCACCCTAAAAGTGTAGCCAGAGGGCAATATGCCTGGTGACTGACAGACTACACGAATAATGGTTGCCTCCAATAGCACCGCCAGCCACCGGTGGGTGACGGTGCTATCGGTACTCAGCTTGTGTGGCCCTCCGACTACAGCAAGGAGGCAATCCCGCATGCCGGTGCGTCGTATGCCCTTTCAAACACACGCCTCATTGCACGAGATAGTTCTCATTGTAACCATTCCTGCTTGCTCACAGGTGGTTGAATCCCCCGATGCCAATATCACCAACGGCATGAATATGTTTGATGACCGTACGCCTGTGCGTGGGGGGACTATCCTCGCCCACCGCGGCGAAAGACCGGTGAGGCTCTTGCCAATGACCTGCTTTCCGTGTGTCTTGACGCCAAGTCGCAGCCGGTCGTCTTGTTTGTCATGACACCACGTCTCTGCGACACAGTGCCAAGCTGGATGTCTTGCAGGCTGCTAAGTCTGCCAAGGCTCCCAAGTCTCCCGATTCTGAGGAGACTGTTTCTTCGGTGCTGGGGAGCAGGTCACCTTTGCTTCCTTTTTGTTAGCCTGTTGTTATGCTCCTGCTCAACTCAGTATCTGGACCGTGGCCACCTGGAGCTTGGTTGCATGTCTATCAAGTATTGCCATTTGCAGACCCAAGAAGAAGGGCTCCCTAGCCAGGTTTGAAGGCAAGATGCCTTTCAAGAAGGCTGACCAGCCTGCCAAATCTCCTGAGCCTCCTGAAGTGAGCCACAACTTGACACCTTGCAAATTCTGCTCCACCATCATGCCACTGTGGGCTTTGCTTTGCACAGAATCTCAGTTCATTTCATGTTGACATGCTCTTAGAGTACCATGATACCAATTCCACTTGACTGTCTTGTTCATTGTGATGCTCTGTCTTTCGAGCTGCACTGTTGCCTCATGCATAGCTGGTTGGACACTGCAGGCTGGAAGGCCTGCTGAAGCTTGCGACCCTGTGGAGAATATCTCTTCTGTGGAGAATGTCTCTTCTGTGGAGAATGCCTCTTCTGTGGACAATGTCTCTTCTGTGGAGAATGCCTCTTCTGTAATGGACAGCAGGTCTACTCTACTTCCTACGTGTCCACCCTCTGTTTGTCAAGCTTCTGTTCAACTCAGCATCGTGACTGCAGCCACGTCAAGCTTGGCCACAGCATGTTTCACTCATAACGTGTCATCATTCATCTGCAGGCCAAAGAAGAAGGGCTTCTTCGCCATGGTTGGTTGCAAGATGCTTTTCAAGAAGGCTTCTCCCCTTGACAACCCCTCCACCAAGCATCAAGTGAGGCACCTTTCTTTATACTGCCAAGCCTTGCTGTCCTTGCTGCCCATGCCACACTGTGCTGTGCTTTGTGCCCTAAAGTTGTATCAGTCATGTGGAGCTCACCCAAGATGTCTCTGCCAAGTATACCTGTTGCTCAAGGATTTCCCACCTGTTTGGCCACAAACATATGCTATACTTCACACCATTATGTTGACTCAATACATGCTATGCTATGCCTCGCACCATAACTTGTGGACACAACTCAACCTGAAATGTCGGCTTTGACCGCAGGAACAGATTTCTTTGCCACTCCCTGATCGACCCCTGAACGACCCTTCCTCAACCTATGCTGTGGAAGCTGGTCCTACATCCAGCCACATTGATGGCCAGGGGGTAAGCCACACTTTGCCCCCTCCCCCCCTCGAACCCCCTCTGGACTGATTCAAACAGTCTCCTGCTGCCCTCATGGATGTTTGCTCAAGGCTTTTGCCAAGCTCACATCAGCAGCACCATGCTTGTGATCTCACTTTGTCCCAGTGTGCTGGTGCAGAAGGGATTGGTGGACCCTAGAACTGGAGAGTCTACCACAGACAACACCATCACAAATGCTACTCAGGCTTCTCAGGAGGTGGGATTGCAGCTTTGTTGTCACTGTTGATGCTTATCTGACTTCATTTGCACATCATACGCATGACATGACTGTGGAGGTTGTACCAAGCCCACAGACCTACTCTATGCCTCACATCAGCAAACTCTTTGCATGTTATGTGACAAGTCTGTGCAGGTTGAGATGCATCATGCTGCTTGCACTGTGGCTGACAGTGCATGTGGTCAAATGCAGGACTTGTCTTCTGACCCTGGTACGCGCATTCCCTTGGCCCCAGCTGGTCGCCCCTCCAGGCTCAGGAAGGGTTACCAGAGGCTGTGCAACAAGGCATCTAACCTGAATCCCTGGCGCAAGGTAATTCTGGGTTCATTCTGTACCTTGCCTTTCATGCTTTTTGCCACTTTTCAAATGGCTGTGTGGCTCAGCAGGGCAGGTGGGACAGTTCTCACCTGCAGCTGCAATGACTACATCATGTCCTGCATTGACAAGCGCAAGACGTGGTCATGCAAAACATGAGCGGTGTTGGGTGTATGCAGGCACGCTCTGGATCCCAGTCTTCACACCTTCCTTCACCTCCTCCTTCACCTCCTCCTTCACCTCCATTGGTAGACCTGGAGGCTCAGCCCACATCTACAGTGGTGGACCCGCCTTCACCTCCATTGGTAGACCTGGAGGCTCAGCCCACATCTACAGTGGTGGACCCGCCTTCACGTCCATTGATAGACCTGGAGGCTCAGCCCACATCTTCAGTGGCGGACCAGAAGATCCCCATCAATGTCGGTGCAGCACCAGTGCTGGGACAGAACCAGGCTGGTCAGGTGAGAAATCAGTTCGACCTCGGTTTTCATGCATTGGTGGGTCAGATGTACTACCCGAGCAGAGCCTGGTAATTTCATTCAAGTCGCTTTGGTGAGCAGAGTGCTTTGAAGGCATGTGTTAGAAAGAACATGTGCTGCAGCTCAGGCATTTGATCAGCCAGCATGGTGGGTTTGTTCCATAAACAGTCTGCGTGATCCGGCCCAGATCTGGTTTGCCTGGACTGATGGCCAAATTGTCTTTCTGGATTTGACTATTGCTGCCCACGCCTGTCATTGCCTGCAGCTGTTGGTGCAACGGTCAGGCTTTCAGTGTCAGTCAGATCATAGGCGCAGCTTTTTGTGACAACTGACACTGATTTTGCACAGCTCTTCTTTTGTTTCGTGTTGACATTACTCTTGCATACCTGCTCCTTTGCAGATGACTCTTGCAAACACCTGCTTCTGCATTGCTAACATTGCCCTGACTGCTGTTGTCTTCAGGTGGGGGCTGAAGGCTTGCCTCACAACTACATGTTGGCTCGGGGACAGCCAATCGGTCCCGGGGAGCCCCTGCAGACTCTGTTTGAGCTGGGACTGGAAGATGAAGAGCCTCGGCTGCCAGAGCCAACTCCTGCCTCAGAGATTGACATTCTTGTCCCTCTGAACACAAGGATGTGCAGATTTGGGATTCATGTGAGCTTCTCTGCCAAACTTGCCTTGTGTTGATTATGACACACGCTGAGATGAATGTCAAGTGTTATGATGCTTTGCTGACGTGCATTGAGGCTTACAACACAACAATTACAGCAAGTGTCAAATTATGTTTGACATAGCTTGATGCTTGTTTCACATTTGTCCGATTGGCCACAGTGGAATAGCATCCAATGTTGCATGAAGTGGAGCCAAGTTGGTGTTGCATGCAGGTTCCGGGCTTTGGCATTGTGTCAGAAGCGAATTGTGAGCAGCTGATGAAGGTGCTCCACATCCCCGCCAATGCAGTTCCTACAGACCTGGACCACACCCTCAACAGGACAGCTCAGGTATGATCAAACCTCTTCCACATGCTTGACAACAATTCAAGAGCATGCATGCAGCCACTGCTGTGTGTGCAGCTTTGTGCATTCTGCACTGTCTTGAGTACTGCCCTTTAGAAGTGCACTGTTGAGGCTTGTTTGCTGGGTTTACGCAGGCGGCACACTTCATCACGCACATTCTTTGCTGGGCACGCACTTCTTACGATGTGGCCTTTGGAGGAAGCTTTGGTGTTTTTCCCTTGACACCTCATGAGAAGTGGAGGACCATTGCCAAGATCCACACCCGAGCAGCCCCTGGTGAAGAAGATCAGGATTGGCAAGATTTCATGGCCAAGATGCGAGTGGTGCATCGTGATAAGCGACATTGGGATGATTTTGAACCCTTCATGGACAAGCGCTGCTACCGCTGCGGGTAAGTCAACTTTAGATTCACCCTGACAAGGAATCTTTTCATCTTTTTACATGAAGATGATTGATTGCTGATATGGGACAGCACCAGACTTTACAATCCTGACGTCACACATGCAACATTCAATTACCAAGTGTGTGGCCGCATTACACTTTGCTAGTTGTGCCCATTGCACTTTGCCCATTGTGCCCTTCTGCCTAGCTTGTGTTGGCATTTGAGTGTGAACAGCACCGCAGACCTCTTGCCATTCAAGTGTATTTGACAATCTTGCTTACACCTGCAGTGTGCACTTGGACAGTGGAGCACGTGACGAGATTCCTGAGGGCGTGCAGACCAATCCTGTCAACAAAGTGTGCTCGTTCTATTGTCACCAGTGTGTTGATCCCAAAGAGGGTCGCTGTGGGCACTACCCACTGTGCTGCGACTGCGTCAAGGTATTTTGGGCAAGGACATTATGTCCACATGATCACACCTTGTATACAGGAGACAGAGCTCGACCACGCCGGGCATATGAGCTTGCCAGCAGATGTCCTAATCAGGTCCTTTTGTAGGACATGTACATGCATTATCTAGCCTGTGGTGCTTGTAACAACTATACAAGATTCATGACACGTATCCATAAGTTTGTATGCTATGCTAGAACACATACCGTCTCCTCAAAGCTGTGTTTCACCTTGTCAATCATGACTTTGCCCTCTTAGGCTGACCTGTCTAAACCAGGCACACTGGTCCTCTCGTGAAGTGACAGCAATTGTGCGTCATATGTTGATCACCAAATTGCTTCAACATCAAGCCAGCAGTGAGAAAATAAAATCTGCTGCATCCAGCCGCCTAACCTTCAAAAGAAAGCTCATTGAGCACTATCAGGCTGGGGCAGCATTGTGGCCATGCTGGCCTGCAAAGCCTATAACGCTGCTGTAAAGGCGTCAAACTGGTTAAGCGATGGTCCTGTCACTGGCTTTGCTATATTTCCTTTGAAAACGCTGCTGGCATCAGACAAGCTCAGAGGAAGGCTTGCTGCTCTGTTCTTATGAACAAGCTCCTGGTTCAAGCCCTTGTAAGGCAAGAACAGCTCTTTCAACAAGATTCTATAAGCATGAATTGCCACACTTGGCAGCAGCTGCTGGTAGGTACGCAGCTGAATGGATTGATTATAATGTAGCATGTTTGAGAATAAGTCACAGCTAGGGTGGTAAGCAGGCTCATTACATCTGGATATGAGCCACACTGTGAGAGACTTTATGTCAGCAGTTTGCAATTGCTTTGATCCTTGCAAGGAAGCAACACGATGACAGCACCTGCAAATTGTATACCGTAAATGAATTGATGCATGTCCAGCTGTTTTCAGGGTGCAGCGCGTTGCCATATGGATGCATGAAGATGTAAGCCTGGTGTTGCACCCCCTGATCGTGCCAAAATGCTTTGGGCAAATGCAGATGCAACCAGAGCAAATCTATCAGGCAATGTGTCCCCAACAAGCTGTGGTGTGTGTCACCTTGTCAATAATCAATTTGCCTTGTTAGCTGACCTGTAGAGAACAGGCGCAATGGTCCATTCTTACAGTGACAGCGCTTGCAAGGTTGCTCCTGATGTTGATCAGCAAAATGCTCCTGATGTCAAGCCCAGCATCTTAAATCAAATTGCGCTGCGGTCAGTTGCTTGACCATCAAAACCAGGCTCATTCTCTTGAGCACTATCAGGCTGGGGCAGCATTGTGGTCATGCTGGCCTGCAAAGCCTGCAATGCTGCTGTGATGGCACTGAATTGGTCGAGCGATGGTCCTGTCACCGGCTGTGCTATAGTTCCTTTGGGAACGCTGCTGGCATCAGATATGCCCACAGGAAAGCTTGCAGCTCTGTTCTTATCAATAAGCTCCTGCACATTCATGCACTAGCATTCATGCCTGGCACACAGTGTATGGAGCCTGGGGTAAAAGCAGGTATCTTTCACACCACACTGCAACCGTTGCCTTAGCAACGTCACTGTAGAGTGATGTGACACTGCCATGTGCATCAGCAAGCCATCTAGGTCACACAGCAGCGGCATGGGAGGAGCACAGAGCTATTGCAAGAGAGCCTTCAATGTGCTGCTGTCACAGGTCTTGATTAAAAAAGCATGCAAGAGCATACAACAGCAAAGTCATGAACAAGAATCTGACCTGCAGAAACGCTGGGGTGGGTGCATCTGAAGCATTGTCCCATACATGCTCCCCGGGATTCCGACCTTGCACAAAGCGCTGCATCTGGCCCTCACAGGCAAAATACACTACAGGTTGCCGCTGATGATAGCAGAAGCCCTGCAATCCAAACACCCTTCATCAAGCATGCCATGCCAGCTTGAAGTGCTAGCTTTTGGATCTGCTGTTGTTCTGCAGGCGTGAATGAAGCAGGTTACATAAAGTCTTATGCACTCACGTTGTCAGCCGACGAGGACGTATGCCATGATGCAACATGCGCTATCATGCCATATCACAGCATGTGACACAGGGTCGTCAGTCGATTTCAGCTCAAAGCTTGCAAGTCTTGGCTGTGAGGTGGCCGTGCATCACTTTAGGAGGCTCAAACACACCAAATGCTGATCCAGCACCAGCTCGATGGGCTCTTCAGCTTCTGAGCTCCAGGTGCGAGTCACCTCGCCAGCATGTGAGTACAGAGCGCCCTTACCGGTCTCAGCTGTGAAGGACATCCACAGGTTGCCATTTGGGTACTGCACAGACCCAGTTCCATCTGCCTCAAACATGACTGCAGCCAGGCCTGTGCTGCGGTAGGTAGCTAGCAAGCGCATGCAACCCTTCTTGCCACCTGCCCAGCATAGGTGCTTATCAGCTTTTGATCTTGCAATAAAATTGACAGACAGATGGTTGGGCGTTGCACACAGTCAGCGCCATCTGCGACAAGACTGATTGCAGTCTCCTGCATGTGCTGCAATAAGTGGGCTGCAGAGCAGAGGACTATGCTACATCTACTTGCATGAAGAACATATGTGTGGTCAGCATGCTGCCTTGCTTGTCACCCTGCAGAGCATAGCGTCCAAGACTGCTCCTGTCTTGCATGAAGATGGCAGGTGGTGGTCGTCAGGGTTTGTGCAAAGAGCCAAAGTGGGTAGCTAGCAAGGCCACCCAACCTGTGTTGCCACCTAACGGGCATGGGCAACAGCATTGCTGTTGACTTGCATGAACAGGCAATGCACAGCTGGCTGACAAAGCGCTACCTGAAGCACCCATGGAATGCATCACACAACAGGACAGCTGGGCATGCAATGGAAGCTACAGAGGTCCATCAAAGTATTATGCCGTGGGAGGTCATTGAACCCCTGCTAGGCGCAAGCTGTTTTCTGAGGAAGTCCAACCTGTGTTTTCTGGGTCGACAGAGACAGCAACACCCTCAGTGGGGTACTGAGCTACAGCAGAGCCGTCAGAGCGCACTATGATAGCCTGATGCTGGCTGATGTGACCATAGCAGCTCTGATACACCGTCTCAACTGGTCCAGAATCCTTCAGCTTGGCCGTGCCTCTGAGAGTTGCTGTACCTGAAGCAGTGATTCGACTGATCTTGTTTCTTTACTTTGTTTCTGTGAGTGATGACACTTTGTGTGTTTTGGCAAAATCTCTGTGCCATGCAGGCTGACAACAGGCTTGTTTGAACAGCAACAAGGTTGTGTTGATTATGAGTGAGAGCCAGTGCTTGCAATGGCATGATGTCACACTGACAGTGACGGCAATAACGGCTGCAGCAAAGTGCAATACCATTGACGGTGACAGACTACATGCACAATGGGCTGTGAACAAATGTGTGAAGGGCATCAGCCTGCCCTTTGACATTGAACCAAAAGGCTGATAGGCACTTGTGACCAGTCATGCAAAACTTCTTGCATCACTGTGCAGCAGCACAACCTCACCATAGGGGTCCAAGGGCTTGTCAAGCCGGTTGCCATACTTGTCAATGTCAAACTTGGGAAGCTGACCTTCAATACTCTCAAACCCTGTAGGTCAGCATTGCCTTCAGTCACTTGTTCACGCACATTGTGAGTGCTGGCTGTGATAAAAAGCAGACCAAAAAGGGTGGTGTGGGCCGTACTGAGACTGCTTGAAAGGTACCGCAGCAATGCATGTTGAAAACAGCACTGCCATTTCGCTGCTGCATGAGTTAAGACTCAGTGCACACTGGAAGTGCTGCATTGATTCTGAGCTCATACAGAGAGTATAATGTATCATGTGGCACTCGCCATGGCAAGCACAGCAGAGGCTTGCCTGTGGACAGTTCAAAGCTGCCAGTCCTCTGACCAGTCACCCTGGTCACTGCGCCTATATCTCCACTCTTCTTTTGCCTCAGGCCTGTGCTCTTCGTCCTCAAGGTCTGCAGCCCTCTCTGAGATGAAGACGGCAGACTAGCTCTGGAAGGCAACGCTGCTGCGGCTGCCCGACCAGTCCTGAGAGATGCTGCTGGTGAAAGTGTGGTGTCTTGCTCGGGCACAGCAGCAGACTCCAAGTCTGCAGACGGCATTTGGGCTTGCCGTGTGCTGTAGGCGGCTGCTGCTGTCCTGTCTGTTTCTGACACTGCTTGACCATCCAGTACCTGCATGGCATGAGCCCTCATGTGCATCATGCATACATGACAGCCTGCTGCCAAGGTGACAAAGGCTGATAGTAAGCACCTGCATGAGCGTGTGATCTAGACGCTCATGCACCAGGCCTTTGATCAGTGCTTGATTGCAAAGTGGCAGAACCTCATGCAGTGGTATCAAAGAAGCCATGCATAGCTGCCAAAGGCTCAGGAGGTGCCAAGCCAAGCTATGCCTTTAGTCAGGTCATGCAGTGTCACTGCAACATGGATGAATGCTGACAACTGTGATCAATGCAGGGTCGACCTGTAAGGATGGTATTGCAGAAACAGTGGCTGCCCTGTGGTCTTCTTTGAGGCTGTCACAGACAGGATTTGGAGCCAAGAAGAGCACAGCCAGTGATGACAAAGTAGTGAGAGACAATAGCTGAGAGTGACTGGCTATCTGATTATGCTGCAGCCACAACTCCTGCGATATCAACACAAGGATGTATGCGCTTTCAGCTGCTTTGCTGCTGTTGTTGCAAACCATTTGGCACACAAGTTGCTGAGGCGCAGTCCCAGCGGTGCAATGAGCCCGGTCATACAGGTCAAAAGCAAATAGGACTGGGACAGGCTTTCACTTCACTGGCTGACTGTGTCCGACAATGCCTGGCTTTGAGGATGGGACGTTGGCGAAACTGTGAATGCTAGGCAAGTGTCTGGTGAATTTGATGGTGGTGATCAAGCTGCAACAGAAGCCATACCCTCAGACTTGTACAGGTAGCCAGTGAAGCTAGCTGTGTGATCCTGTTATGGGAGGCTTTCAGCACCTGCAGGCCTGCTCACAATCAAGTTATTTAAATGAGTGCTGTTGCCAGATTAAACCGAGATATGCAAGCATGTTTTTGATTTACCTGTAAGACTGCTTAGCGGCTTTAGAGACTTCACTTGGTTGTGAGACAGGTCCAGCAGCTGTAGCTGAGACAGCTGCAAGCAACAAGCAACCAGGGATTCATTACACAGCGACTAGAATCAACAAAGCCCCCTTGTGGCATGAAGCTTGGCAGCTGCAACTCATACCAGTTGGACTCCGTCAAGTGACACTAGTTTGTTGAACTGCAGTAGCAGTAGGTCTCAGATCAGAAACACTGGCGATCATTTGCACAGCGCCGTGAGGTACCATGAGACTCACTGAGACGTTGACGTTGACTACATTTGATGCTGAGCCAATGGCGGTAATGTCCTCGAGTCCCTGTGACAAAGGACTGGCTTCAGGCAGTATTCCAGTACATACTGACAGTCCCCGTGCAACGCTGCATGCCCGCGGTCTACTTTACCTTGTGTGCAAGATGCACCTCCTGCAGATCTGTCAGGGTACCGCCAAGAGCTGACGACAGAAGATCCTGCGCACTAAGATATCAATCAAACCAGTAACAGTGATCACAGGCTATCATAGAGTTGTCGGCCTCTCCATCTCACCTTGGCCTGCAAGGCCATGCCGCACTTGCCTCGCTATTTGCTTTTCATCAACCTGCTGAGCGCAAAATGCGGGCGGCAACCGTTGCGCATGCATCACTCAAATTGTCTACAAGCGAGCCATGAAGAAGAAGGACAGATATGGTTTCGATGCAGCAAAACCCAAAACCCTAAGGCGGCTGTCTAAGGCGTTTCCTGAGCGAACTTGCATCCCTTTGCCATACTCCATTTGAGCGGGGCATAGGGCTGGACACAATGGTCCAGGAGTTGGCTAGGGGCATCTCCGCCCACGGGCGCAGCAGGTCATACAAGAGGAGAGGAATTCACTTCCTTAAGAAAAAGAACAATGGCGAGTTCCCAAAGCACGAGAAGAAGCAAAAGACCGAGGAGGCACCCAGCAAAGCTCCCAAATTCTACCCCGCAGGTGCTTACCAGCAGCACTGTCATACGCTGACTCAGCTGCTCTGGCTGTGGCATACAACCTAGCTGACTTCGATTGCTTTGGCTCAGACGATGTCAAGAAGCCTCTAAAGAGGAAAGCCGTCAAGAAGCCGACCAAGTTAAGGGCAAGCATTCAGCCTGGTACAGTGCTGATTTTGTTGGCTGGCAGATTCAAGGGAAAGCGGTGTGTGTTCCTAAGGCAGCAAGAGTCTGGTCTGCTATTGGTGACTGGTCCTTTCAAGGTCAATGGAGTGCCATTGAAGCGTGTCAACCAGGTGCAGACCCCAGCTTACCTTATCAGCTGTCAGCTGGCCTCTGGATCAACAGGCACAGCATAACGCAGCAGACATCATTGGTCAATTCAGCTTGCCCAGCATGAGTTGTACTCTGGTAGTGCAATGCTGCACTGTATGACATCAGACACCACCTGTGTCGTACAACCGGTGTAAGGTTGATGTTGAGCACTTGCTGCAGGCATATGTCATTGCAACCAGCACACTGGTCGACATCAGCAAAGTCGATGTCAGCAAGTTTGATGACACCTACTTCAAGTCAACTGAGAAGGTAGAGAAGAAGAAAAGTGAGGATGGTTTCTTCAATACTCAGACAGATGAGAAGAAGGAGCTCAGCCCTGAGTATGTTGAGAACCAGAAAAAGGTAAAGAACCTCAACTGCAATCCCAATATTGGGATCCTGCTTGATGCATGTTTTGAACTCACTTGCCATGAGTTCTGGTCACTGCCAATGAATTCTGGTGTGCTACGTTTGTGTGCACATAAGGATGGCACCATTCTTGCATGCATGTGAGGTTGGTGTTGTGCATCAGCTGAGCAAAGCTAGTACTCCCTTTGTTTGCACAGCTGTGGCATTATCTGGTGATACCCTTTCGATAATTGCTATTGCAGTTGTGAGCCGGGCTCCAACGCTCCAGTTGAACTACTGGAGTGACAGCTGAACTTCTTGAGTGACATTGTGTTGCCAATCTGCACCCTTGAGTGCTTGGGGAGGAGCCTGATGTCCTCTCTGAGTGGTGCCAGCTACTGATCAAGCAGTCTATACATTAAGCCTGCGGATTGTCACGGTTGTGCTCATTCTGGTCATAACAGTGCAGTGCGATCTTTGACCGTGATTTCATTCTGCAATCAGTCCTTTACGCTGCGAGTTGTCTGCAGGTTGACGCAGCCTTGCTGACCGCTCTCAAGCCTGAGCTCAAGGGATACCTGAGCGCACGCTTCAGTCTGAAGAAGAACGACAGGCCACATTTTATGGCCTTTTAGACACTGTTTGTGTAGCTGTAAATTCTTCTGCTGAAGAGCCTGTAACATACTGGAGTTGCAAGCTGCCATGTCTGCTGTGCATCAGAGTGTTAGCATGCTGGCAGTTGTTGTGTTGCCTGCCAAGCAGTGTTGGTGAGTCCATAACCAGGTTGCCTGCCAAGCAATGTTGGTGAGTCTGTAACCAGGCTGCCTGCCAAGCAGTGTTGGTGAGTCTGTAACCAGGTTGCCTGTCCAGTCTGCATGCTGCTTGCGTTCCTTGATGCTTAGTGCTACCAGTGCAAATGCAGATGCTCTGCATCTTATGGTTAGAGTACATAAGCAGACTTGCCAAGACATTAGCAGGAGCATGCCTGCTGTCAGCCAGTCAGCATAGCACTGAGTCGTTTGGAAATCAGCGCCTGGCATCACGGCTTGTGCCAGGTCAACTTGACCATAGCACAGCTGAGTAGAAACGAAGGCTGCATTGTTGTGGCATCTGCAGCTCATGACGTGACATTACAACTGAAATTTGCAGACCACCGCTGCCAACTTGTTGCATTGCATTAAAGACAGGCAGATCAGATGCGCTCGTGCACAAAAATGCTGCCTTGTGCAGCAGGGTCACCGAACGTAACTTCACTGATTCTCAAATCACCAGGTTGACCAGAGTTCTCAAGATACAGCTGCTTGTAATAATTCTGCTCACTTCCCAACAGTGACTTCCGCTCTCCCTCCTGTTGTGTGTTCTACAAAGAGCATAGCAATGTTAAAGCTTCTGATGATGTCATCGACATGGCAATGGCAAGGAAGAACCCTCTTGCTCTGTGTTCTGCAAGGGACCACAGCAGGAGAAAAGCTCTTGCAAAGACATGTGTTATGACAAGAGAAAAAGAAAGGGCACAGCATGATATAGCTTTGCCAACTGTGACAGGACTGACTGAGCAGCAACGTACATAAGGTGCTCATTTTTTCTCTGCCAAGCAACTCTGTGGTAGAGCATAAGACTGCATCTTTGGTCGTTTGTAACTACCTGAGTGATAGCATGAGACCATACAGACTGTCAGGCTATGCTGAACAATGTAGGCTGATGAATTTTGTCAACAGCAGAGATAGACAAGGTGCATGACTGCATGATTGAAGGTAAGCATGCTTGCAAATGAGCTAGCACGGCATTCACTGCTTTGTCAAACAGCTCGTCCCCAGGTTTGTGGTGCAAGCATACCTGAATAGGCAGAGAGAAGCCAGCTATCTTCAAGTCCAGGTAAAACGGGGGCCCAATCAATACTGTATCATCGGACTTTGGATCTTCTTTGGCAGCAGAAGATAGGTACACTTGCACTGCACCATTGCCAATGTTGATGAGGTTTGCTGCTCGCTCCTTTTTCTCACCGCCAGGCTCACCTGCAGTCAACCACTGACAGTGTCACCTACAAAACAAGGTGAATGTACACGATCCAGATCTGAAGAAAGCCAGGTGTTATGGTGCACACAGGTGCAGAATGCAGCAAGCCAGTACTCTGACCACAACTTGCTAATAGCATTCCAGCAGCTTGTCAGTATCACTCACAAGTCATGTAAATTTCAAAGCTGAGCTGCCTGGGCCATGAAGAGCATTGAAGGTGTCATTCACCAAGCAGCATCTCAAGTGCGCGGTGACTCACCTATGCGCTGCTCACTATAAGATGGCAGAGGGTTTCTGCGTGTTGCTTTTGCTACCTCACTATTTGATGAAGCCCACAGCAGCTTCCATTTGCCAAATAGTTTGTCTGACTTGGCTGGTGCTCTTGTAGGGTTTTGATCTGACAGAGCCCGCAAAGCCTTCTCTACCTCTTCGTCAGACTTGTTTGCTTTGATGGCTGACAGCAACTCTTCACGCAGTGCCTTGTCACCTGCATAGGCTTATGGGCTTGAGCCTCTGCAGCTGTATCCAACTTCAGCCTCCTCGAGAGACATTGACTTGGTGTGTAACTAGCACATGGGTGTAACTTGCATATGTGCTGCCAGCATTTCGGTGGAACCGCGTACATGATTTAGCTCCGAAGCACTTAATTGCACGTGCACTCTATGGCTTGCAAAACGTACCTGTTGTGGCTCCCCATGCTGGCTGTCGCAATAGCACGCCAGCCACAGCTGCGAGGACTGGCACTGACAGCAGCTGTCTGCGGTCGAAAGGCTGAACCGCTGCTTTTGTCTCTGCACGTACATGCTCCAAATGCTAAAACCGCATAAGACGTAATATGTCAATACTTGTTTGGCCTATACACACCTGACTGTCTAGACGTGGTGATCACGCGTACGCATGCATGAGATCGGACAGCGCCCGGGCCAGACGTAAAGGGTAACACCTACTTGACGCAACAGCACACAGAAGCGAGATCAGTTGCTGCATGCCTTCAGGTCTCGCGGGGCCTGTGGCGACATAGGCAAGTCATGCAGCCTATCGAACCGACCTGTTTGCGCTGCAGACAACCCGCGTTTGTCGTTCCCATACAGGTAGCGAGCATGTTGGCCTATGTACGGTCGGGAGCAGCAAGGAGTCCTCCAAAGTTGCCGACTTTACGCAACTGCGACACAAACACTGAAGCTTGTTTGCAATGCCATGACAAAAGAAGATGAACGGAAGAGCTGACATCTGGCCAGTAATCATGCACTGACGCACTGCAAAGCGAAATTCCAGCTACGCAATGATAAGCATCAAACATTGGCTCGCCAGCACGCCTCCAGCAGCAAGTCATTGCAACAGCCTTGCTCTAAATGCAATATACAAGTTTTGTGCACAGTCACTCTGCTGCAGCACCAATTGCGATCTCAAAATTGTTTGCCAAAATGGCAAATTTTTGGAGAGTTCTTGACTTGCAGGACTTGACAGGCCTAGTCAGCAACACTAGCATTCTTCATGCTGCAGCTTGAGCCGACCAGTCATGTGGTACAAAGCGCCGTCTTGCCACAGTCAACACAATCGCTCATCATAAGGACCAGATTCTCAGTCTGCTGACACTGTTCAAATTGCCCTGAGCAACCCCCATATGCCGGTCTGTTTCTAAGCAGGGTCCTTCTGACCTTTGAAGTAGGTAGTGGGAGCAAATGGCATCTTAGTAACTGTTGCATCATTGGCTCTGCCACGCACAACCACCTTGAGCTCAGTGCCGGCCTTGCCATGCTTCTTCTCCACATACCCCATGGCAATGTTCTTCTTCAGAGTTGGGCTGAAAGCACCACTGGTGATCTCTCCAACCTGCAGTGAGAAGCGATCCAAGCTGATGATCTCCAAAGTGTGGCTTAGTGCACACTGCTCTGAAGTACTGTATCAAAAGCTTTGTCTGCTTTGTCCAAACAAAAGACAGGCGCATGAGCGCTATTCCCCATTGTGGATGCTGCCCACGCTGCTGTGGCCTGTCTTTCGAGTTGTCTATGCATGGCTGCTATGGCTTGTTGCCCTGTTTGTGCTCTTTGCAATGTGGTGTATGCCTGGGTAAGGGCAGATGTCAGATGAGCTTACCGTTTCACCATCTGCAGTCTGAATCTCGCTGTGTTGGCGTGCAGGTGCGCCCTTGGAAACAAAGCCAACTCGCCTCTTGGACACACCATCTGCCATTTGCTTCTTGATCACCTGCAAGATGGTTGTGACCTGGCTTGAATTGCAAAGGATGGTGTTCACATGAACACTTGTGTTCAAAAGCTGTTGTTGCAAGGCGCACTTTCACCGACAGTCCTGAGCAACAGGATTGCTGCACATGCAATTCAAATACTCAGACCAGCACCAATGCGCACAAACTGCAGGTTACATAACACTATTATGCTACCTTACAGATGCATGCCGACAACATTATGCCTATGACTCAAACTTCTGACTGTACCTCTCCGCCAAGAAAGTCACATGCATCACGGCGTCGCTTGCCAATGGTCCACTTGAGTCCTGCTTCAATGGGAGTGATGTCCTCATTCAAGTCATTGCCTGCAGGCAGACAGATTCCCTTTCATGAAGGGGACTGGAGGAACAGTCAGTCGTGCAGAAAGAGCGCACCTACTGTCCACAGTGTTGTGCATACTATAACAAATGCACAGAATTTTGAAGAGGACTAGGTTATATGCTGCAACAAGTCCACAGAAGGGCCTTCCAGTTTGTAAAGCAGTCGTGTTCAGTTTTCCGTCGCAGATTTCACAAAAGCTAAGCACGACCACATGCTGTACTATCAGTTGTTCCTGCACAACAGGAATAAAAGGGCAGAGGGCAACCCATGTCTCCCCTGGGCTACCCTACTGTACACTGATCAGCCTTCAGCAGAGAGACTCTTCTGGGATGCAGTCAGCTGCTGCAAGGGGAAATTCCTGTTGTGCAGGCAGAGGCCAGTCTCGAGATTGAGGGTAATCCCAACTAGCCCGGTCAGCCAGCACACATTTCTGTGCAATCTGGATCACTTACAGCGACATACCATACAAGCAGAGGCCAGCCTCAAAACAGAGGACATCCCTAGAGCACAGCCTTGACAGTCTGGTGTTGGTGCATATAACCAGGCATTACTACAGTTACATACCGTAAAGGCAGAGGCCGGCCTCAAGGCGGAGGGCATCTCTGGAGCCCAGCCCTGTCAGCTTCACTCGCTCACTTTCCAGCAGCTTCTGCGCCAGCTCCACAGCGTGGCTGTCTGGCACTGAAATCTCAAACCCATCCTCACCAGTGTATCTGCAATTATCATCCTCTGCCACTCAGATTCTGGCAATGGTTGTGACCCACCAGACCAGAGCAGATCTGTTTGCCACAAACATGGGGCACCAACACGGGGCACAAATCTGGGCAAAATCACCTGCTCCACAACACATCTGTGCATACCAAATCTGTGGATACCAAACGACGTATCTGTGCATACCAAACTGCAAACTCCTACTGTCATGCCAAACAGTCACTGGAGCTTTGCATGGTGCCGCACAGTCAATGCATGATCCTAGTGTGCCATCACAGTCATAGAATGGTATTTGATCACATGCAGGAGGGTTAAGACCACATGGACGGTCCATCTGTGTCCTTCTGCACTTCAGCTGGCAGGGGTTGTCTAGGGGTTTGTGAAGGCAACATGCAGAGCAAGAATGGCATGGAATCTGATCAGCCATCAAGGCTTTAGGTAGACCATCAGGATCAGACAGCACACCCTCCAGGCAAGTCTGAATAGGCAGAGCAGAGGAAAGGAAAGTAAGGAAGACAAGAGGGAAGGGCAAAAGTAAGGAAGAAAGCAGAAGAGGGAAAGGAGAGGCAAGATCCACAGAAAGGAGAGAACTCTATGTGGAAAGGCAAAATCTCAGTAGTGACTCACCCCGTGCGTGTGAGCCAGCATGGGATTCCGGCTATGTCCAGAATGGCAAAGTTGCTGAAGTAGAACTTGTTGAGGTCCAAGTCTTTGAGCAAGGGCTGCAGAGTCTCGTGTGCAGCAGGCCCTTGCAGAGCCAGCAGAGATCTGTCATCATGAATGATGAAGTCTGCCTTCTTGCCTTTGCCCTGCATGAAACAATCCAAGCAATCAGTTGACATGTGTGCACACTGAATCAACATCTCACCCTCCCCTCATGTCCCATCACGTGCAAAGTGCATGACTGCATCTGTTTTGGGGCAATGCATCTGCCTAACTATGGCCCATGTGAGACCCAATTACGACTGTAAACACACTCACAGGCAATCATATCATGCTCACAAGGTGCTGTCATTTTCTGCAGAGCACAACACGATTGTTTTCTGTTACTGAGGGTCCCAGTGTGCTGTCGCTGTGGCACAAGCTAGTTAGGCAAACACGCTTGCATAGCTGACAAGTGCATGCAGCTTGCTATCACATCCCTGCATGTGGGCTGCTTGGAGACCAACCAGGCAAATGTGCATGCAGATGTCTCACATGACCATTGTCACTGCAACATGACCGACCTGGAACTTCTTGACATGACTTTGGATGTGCTCAATGTCTTTGTCTCGGCAACCGGCATTCAAAACAACATAGATGTCTTCGCCATCTACCTGGCACATTTGCAGCAACATGAGATGATTTGGTGGTGCACCGGGATACCTAGACATGGCTTCTTATGATGAATGATGACATACAGACATCAGTAGTGGTCAAGACAACATGTGCTTGCACAGCATTGCAGGCATGCTCTGTACAAGTCTTTGGCTGCTGCAGCAACACAGCATATATGACATGATGCAATATGTATTCTCACAACACACCTTTGTGATGACGCTGTCATCAATGATACCACCTTTGTCGTTGGTGAACACACTCAAAGTGCCTGTGCGGTCTTCAAGACTTGCAACATCACCAACAATCAGTGACTCCAGGAATTCTACAGCATCCTTGCCCTGCATGTTGTCAACCATTTGGAGTTGTGCCCTGACAGAATGTGCTTATGCATAGCACAGCAGGTTGCCAGAAAGTCATTCTGTGTTTTGTGACGCTGGCATTTCTGCATCTGAATGCCGCCACATTGAGTTGTTTACTCGCATGCAGAAGCATTTTGCACCCTGAAGCTGGCCCCGCACATATGTGCGACGTCGAACAAGGCAGCGTTCTTTCTGCAGAAGACACTGGAGTCCATTATGCTTTCTTTGTATTGAATGGGCATTGACCAGCCGGCGAAAGGCACCATCTTTCCTGCGCAAGAACGCTGGCGGAATAACGACGATGGCTAGACTTGCGGTTGGAAAACAGAGGCGTACGACCCACAGCACGGGATCAGCCACGGACGCTACTGCACGGCTCTGCACGGAAGCACTTACCACCGTTCTCTACATGGAAGGCATGTAGAGGCGTTTTGCGAAGATCGGCATCATCAGCGAAGCCTCTGCGACCGGTGGCAGTCAGCGCAAACTGACTGGTACAAACTGCGCCGGAGTTTTTCTGCAGCAATGTCGAGCATGAAGTCTCCAGCCGAGGCAGCAGCTGCGACAGGCCGTGCCTCATTATGCAGGACTGTGAACAGGTCCTTCCGCGACAATTGTCCCTGGAGAGGCTGTAGTAGGCATGAACGTAGAGGTAAGGTTGACCAGGATCGAAAAGCCCTGGGCGGACCTCGGCCGGCCCTAGACGAATGACAATATATCAAATGACAACCGTCGCGGAGAGGTCCCAACTTCTTGACCGTCTTCACGAAGCGCTAAAGCGAACCAACATTTGCAGACACACAAGTCTGCCAGCGGAGTTGTTCGGTTATCGTCAGGGAACTGGTCGGGCGTCATCGTTTGTGTCGTAGACAGACGTCACCATGCCAAGGGGACAAATGGGGTATGTGACCAAGACGCACTTCTTGAAACAGACGCATCTGGGCAGCTTGTTGGAACCCGCCGATCCTTCTGAGGCTGACTTTACAGCTACCAAAGGTACATCCGCAGGCTCGCCTTCGTTCTCGCCCTAAAGTATCTTGCAACTTCAGCAGCACACCCGCATAGGCGGACAGCAGTCACATACTGGGTTACCTTTCTGATCCCGACAATCCTTATGTGATGTCTGCCGTTATCGATCATGAGATCTGGGGATGTCATCTGGCGCTCTTGACTGATACAAGCGTCTGTGGCATGGGCATCGAACCGGACTGACAACGGCGTTTTGCATGCAGTCGTTGTCACTATCGGACCCAGCTGTCAAGATGTGGAGACGCTGTGTTTGCTGCTTCAAGCCGGGGCTACATGTGCCCGGTGTGACCTGACAGTAAGGCTTCTATATACACCTTGTTACAGCCTCAACCTGTGCAGCCACACTCGTAAGCTGTGTGAACAAGAGACGTGTCTCCTGAGACTTATTTTTTGCATTTATGGCGCAGTGGGGAACCCTTGACTTTCACCGGCTGTCACTGAGAAACCTGAATGAAGCCATGAGAAAGACTCGCAAGTTGTGTGCAGTCATGTTAGACACAACCGGGCGAGAAATTATGGTCATGCGTGAGCATGAGATTGACGAGACTGGCTGGCCAGAGCATGTAAACAAAATGGAGGTCAAGGAAGGCCAGAAGGTGCATATACTTGGCTCACATGTGATCTGTATTTCAATGCTTTGCTGCGCACAGTTTTGCTGTTGCTTGTATGGTTGTATACATAGTTCATCTACATAGATAACAAGCAACATGCCCAGAGAGTACATTGTTAAGACATACACTGCTGATCATGGCAAAGCACCTGAATGGTCAAGCTGCCTCAACCTTGATGCGGATATTGTGAGCTGGCCTATCATTTCCCACAGTGTTAGTGGTCTGCTTTCACATGAACATCACTGTCATGCACGCAGCTCAACAGCTCACATGAACCCAGGAAGTGCAGTGTCAGGTGTTATGCTGTTGTCAACCACTCCTAGTTTGGCCGTTATTCTCATACTTTGAGTTGGCAGATTTGTTTCCAACTTGGCTGTTGTATGGACAAAGTGCAGGCCATCTGTGCTCAAAATGCAGCAGCAGCACACTTCAAGTGCATTCATCCAGCGTGCAAAAACTTGAACTTGTCTCAAATTACATACTTGTTTGTATGAATGCAGATTATCATTACTCAGAATCCAGAGGCAGAGCCTTCAGATGAAGTTCTGCCTGTGAGCTACCCCAAGTTCACCAGCATGATCCAAAAGGGCGACATGATCTTCATTGGCCGCTATCTCGTCACTGGATCAGAGGATTCATCCCTATACGTCAAAGTAAGCTCAAATCTCAGTGTGTCGGTGCCTCAGGGTCAAGCTCGTAAAGTGCTGAGTAGTTCTCTTCGCACAGGATCCTGTTGCATCAGCTAATTGCTCACGCTGTGAAATTGCTATCATCCATCTTACATTGGTTCATCAGCTACAATCCCACGTCCCATGTGTTAAGCAGAGCTGTGTCGCAGAAAATTTGCATCAAGGTGATATAACTTTATACTCAGGTCGTCCGTCATGGCCCATGCTTGCCGTTTGTCTTTTGGTCAGCATTTGCATTGATTCTTTTCACACTTTGCATGCCAGAATGACACTGTCATTGTACCGGATTGACGATGAACATGTGTTAAGATCTGTCTGTTGGGAGCTTAGGTAAGCTTATGCGGTGAGCTCGCACTGTAGTGCACGCACAAGCGCTTATTGTTGTCAAAGCTCAAAGAGAAAGTGGCCTGAAAGCGGCTTGGTAAGCTACAGACAACACAATAGTGTGCCTTGTCTGCACTTGACATGCAAGACAAGTCTTTGCTCAAGCAAGGCTGAACACTGCAGGTTGACAAGATCGAGGGCGATGATGTATATTGCACAGCCAACAATCATGCCAACCTCGATGGTTTAGTCACCATCTTCCACACAGAGCGCAGCTCAGACACCCTCAACAATGTCCAGAATGATCTCCCGATCATGACTGAAGATGACAAATCCAACATCAAGGATCTGTCAGTTGAGTTTGAGGTGGACTTCATCAGTCTGAGTTTCACACGCTCTGGAGAGGATATTCAGAGCGCCAGGGAGTTCCTAGATTCCATCAACATGACAACTACCAAGGTATTGCTGCATTTCCCTTGTACGTGCATGTTTGTGCTTGTTGCAAGACAAGACCAAGACGCTATCAAAGGGAGATGTAGGCTGTACAAGTTACTGCCAAGATGCTTCTGAAGATGAGAAATGTGACAAGATGCTGTCAGTCTGCCAGGGTCCCAAGTATAGGCTGTGCAAGCAATAGTCAAGTATGGTTTCAAATCTATATGACACTACAGGCTGCACACCAGGGGTTAGGGTTTATGGTGTACTTCTAGGGTAAACCTCCAAGCACAAACCCTTACACCTAAATTTGCTGCTGTGCACGAGACTGGGCAGTCATCAGGTCATGCATAGCAGCCATGCAAGAACTGCTTTTTGCAATGTTGTTTACCTGGAGATCATTCTGCTGCACAAGGCGATTTGAGTTGATGCCTGGCCACAGTAGAGAATGTTGCTCACTGTTAGGGCTGAAACAAAAGGGACAGAATGACCTCCGTACACACAAGCTGTGCAAAACAAGATATGCACGGTACGTGACCAAGTCAACCTGAAACCTCCAGGTGCTATGCAGTGAGTTGTTAAACGTTAGGGATTGTGGGGGCAGGAGGGGGGTTGGGCCTGCTCCAGCCCATTTGAGATCAACAATTCGAGACCATTATACAAGAGGCAGACAACTCACAATCAGTGCACATCACTTCCACAGCCTCAATAACCTGCTTGTCATGCAGTTGATTGCCAAGTGTGAGACGAGGCAGTCCCTGTTCAACTTCAAGGCCATTGCGCAAGAGGCAGATGCCATCATGCTGAGCAGGGGCAACCTAGGGCTGGATGTGCTGCCTGAGAAGATGGCCCTGGTGCAGAAGCATGTCATCCAGCAGTGCAACATGCTTGGCAAGCCAGCCATTGTCACTCGTGTTGTTGACACCATGGTCTCCTCTCCTCGCCCAACCAGGTATTCCATTTTTCCACTTAGTACCCAACAGTCTAGTGTGAAAACTCATGTGCAAACATGGTGTGGAGCCAGTTGTGACTCATTAGACATCCTTGCTTGAATAGCATTGCAGGAATAGTCACCTGTATTGCAAGTGCAGCACAGGTGACTCTGCTGACATGTGTAGATGCAACTTCACTGCAGCCTTTCCACCCACTTCATTCATGCTGTCTACCTGATGGTCTCATGTGACTGTCCACTAAGGTGTGTGGCCATCTTGATGTGTACCAACAGGGTTTGACTTCTCAGAACATGCGCAGGCAAGTGCCCTGCCCCCATTTGGCCGAAGGCCAGACATGGGCAACCCTTGCAAATTTTGCCTGTCTGCACCATAGAAAGTCGTTTGAAGAAGGCAAACCTGAAAACTTTCTGCCCCTGGGCTAGCCCCTCATGTGGGGTACCTGTATGCTTTCAGATGCCCTTCCAATATCTGTGTATCAGATATGCATGATTTCTGTCACACAGGCACAGAACATGCAGGTCAGGACCATGGATGCATACAGTCACAAGCACACCGGCATCGTCATCAGTGCATCGGCTGTATCTGTAGCTTGTTTTGTGCAGGAACAAAACATGTTTGTCCCTGTTTGCACCAACCTGCTTGACCTGCATTACTTTTCTGCAGTGTAGAAGCCACAGACGAGGCCAATGCAATCATGAACAGCGGTGACAATGCCAGTATGTTTGTGATTGTATGTATCCACACTCTTGACCTGCAGGTTCTGTTCCTGCAGGGCAGAAGCCACTGAGGTGGCCAATGCAACTGTGGACTGCGACAGTCATCATGCTCAACATCTGCAACAACTTGCTTGACTGACATTTTGCTTTTTGCAGGGCGGAAGCTACAGATGTGGCCAATGCAGTGCTGGACGGTGTTGACTGCATCATGCTGGGAGCTGAGACTCTCCGAGGGAAGCACCCAGTCGCAACTGTGGAGACCATTCTGCACATCTGCAAGCAGGCTGAAAAGGTCTTTGACCACAACTACCACTTTGAGACTCTCATGCAGGTAAGCCCGGCTCCATCCCTCCTCTGTTGTCCTCCATCACATTTGTCAAGCTACACTTTCTGTCTGTGGGGCTCATCAGGAAAGTCAATCAAACACTACTGGGGAATCAACGTACACTGAGCACTCCATGTTCAAAGGCGTTTGACAACAAAGCACCAAAACACTGCAGTGGTGAAGGAGGGTGCTAGCACCCCCACTGTCCGTGCGTGCGTGCGTGTAAAAGCAGGCAGGTAGGGAGTTCTGACAACACTCGTGACTGTGAGACATTCCTGCAAATGAGCTTTCATCTTGCATGAGGGTGTCACTTGCACCTGCTGATTAACCCTGCAAGTGATTGTTTTTGCATCTTCTCCACTCTGGTATGATGCAATGGTGAGCAACGCATGCTACCAGACTGTCGACTGCTGCTAAACAGCTTTGCCCCTTTGCAAGTGGATCACAGCATGCGCAAGAGAAGTCACAATGCCAGGTAAAGTATGGTGGACAGCCTAACTAATGTGGCGCATGTTACCCAGTGCAAGCATCAGTCTGCTTCGCATGAAGCAGCATAAGCCTCCGCTGTCACTAGGCTTGCTGCTGTATGCTGACAATCATGATGGGAGCCTGTAGTAATCAGCTGAAAGTTCAGCTGCAGTGGCAGGCCTAGTGACAGTGGAGACTCATGCTGCTTCTTTGGAAGCAGTCACCAAACTGCCCAACGACCAATCAGCTGTCACTATCATGATTGCCTGCTTGCGTAGAGTCTTCCTGTGTTTGACAGTAGTCATGGCCGGCAAACTTGAACAGACATATGTTTGCATTCTGACAAGAATGTATTCTGCATCTCTCTGCTGGGTCTGTTTTTGACCTGGCAGAGATGACGTCCATCACCAAAAGGGTTACTAATACATAGCTCACATGGACAGATCTGCAGCTATGCAAGGTATGCAGCCCAATGCGCTTGCCAAGACTGCCATACTGCACGTTTGTGCTGCTGCTGTCACTGTCAGTGCTTCATTCATTCGTCCATTCTGCACGCATGCGCCCCTGACGTCAGGTACATGCAGTCCTGGATAGCTCCCTTAAGAAATTTTGGCTTTTCTATGGCTTTGATTGCCTGCAAGACAGTCTCCGACACAACTGCAAGTCTTTGCTTTATCTTTGTCTGTAATGTATCTTCAGGAAGCCTTGGCCGTTGATGAGCAAGCAGATGTTCCATCGACTTCCTACATGTAAAAACTCGTAATGTAATGCTACTCTGCATCTGTTGTCTTCACTTCTCAAAAAAAAGGCAAATATGTGGTGTGTGATGTAGTAGTATTACAATTTTGGCCAAAGCAGTCTTCTTTCCAGTGCATTGTGTTTGCAGGGAGCTTTGGATGCTGATGAGCACTCTAATATCTGTGACTTCTCACACCATGCAATCTGGTGAATTAGTCCACTGCTTAACACAAGCTGCATTGGTTCTGCAGGAAGCTTTGGATGCCGATGATCACCCAGACATGCTGGACTTCTCAGACCACGCTGATGGCCTACAACGCACGGACTCAGATGTTGCACATAGACAGACCGGCACAGGTACCCCCACGCAGTCATCACACAAGTGACATGTGTAACTGGCAGCAAATCCTGCAGTGTTCACAGTTGTTCCATTGTTACAATGCTGGTGAGGCAGCATGAGTGGTTTACAATATCCTGAAAGTGTGAACAAGTTACCAATCCTTCTGATAAGGTATCAAGTGCTGGGTAGGCCTGGTCTTGTTGCAGTGTATGGTGACTGTTTGCTTGAGCATTTCACCCTTTCATTTCAACAGCTGCTTGCACACATATGCCTGATTATGCATCACCTGAATGTGGTCCAAGCATGGCATGTCCTGTGGGTTTCCTCTCAGTATGGTCTTGTGTGTTACGTGTCAGGCCGAGTGCCAAATGGGAAGTTTGGTAGCACGGCTGGCCTGGGGAGCACTTCTTCTTTGGGCGCAAAGAGCCCTGTCATGTCCAAGCTGGAGTCCATTGCTTCCTCTGCTGTGAGGGCTGCTGACAAAGTCCACGCCTCCCTCATCATTGTGTACACACACACAGGTGAGACTGCCTGCGACGGTTGCCTTTTGTTGCTGTTGGTCTGCCTTTTGGGCTAAAGGGCAACACAGGTGAGACTGCCTGCAACTGTTGCCTGTTGTTGCTGTTGGTCTGCTTTTTTGGCTAAAAGGCGACACAGGTGAGACTGCCTACGACCGTTGCCTTTTGTTGTTGTCGGTCTGCCTTTTGGCCTTTTGCTAAAGGGCAACAGCCTCTGCCAATCTGCAAGTTCCTGTTAGATTGGGTAAGCTAAAGCCTGCTGGCTTCTATGCTGACAGGGATGCTGGTCTTGTGCGTTTACCCCTGCTGGTTGTGTCAACCATGCAGGCAAGAACACCCATCAACGTGCTGCATTGACGCTCTGCTTTCTGACATCAGCCGCTGCCCTTTGGCCATTTGGCGGGCACTGTGGGAGCGAGGGACTGTGGAAGGGAGGCACTGTGCCCTTTTTGAAAGTGATGCTGAGCATGCTGTGCTGTGCTATGGTGTGCAGGTCAGACAGCCAGCCTGGTGAGCAAATACAGGCCGGCCATGCCTATTCTGACGCTGGTCATTCCTCAGCTGAAGACAGAGTCCATGAAGTGGAAGCTGGAGGGGCGTGCTGTGGCCCGCCAGTGTCAGATCAGCAGATCACTCTTCCCTGTCTTGGCTGCTCCCTCCCCTAGCGGTCAGTCTTCTTCTTTCATTGCCCTCCTCTTCTCCCTGCTTTTCTCCTTCTCCTTCTTCTTCCTCCTCTTCTCCTCCTCCTTCTTCTTCTTCTTCTCTTCTCATTTTTTATCTTGTCTGGTCCCTCTTCTTCTCCCTCTTCTTCTCTTTGCTTTTCTCCTGTCTTCTCCCTCTTCAGCTTACCCTGGCTTTCATTCTGCTCCCTGCTGTTTCTTTTCCCTGCTTTTTGGACCTTCTTTGGTGATGCCAGATCCTATTTTACAGATTCGCCGTATCTCCTTCATCTTCACTGCTTGTCAGTCGAGCCTGAATCGGTCTCAGGAGGGACATGCAAGAAGAGACGGCACTGGTGGGCATAAAAATCCTGGCCCACACAGCTACTCCTTCCTCCTCTCGTACTTCTCCTCATCACCTGCATTCATGTACATCAGCTGCATTGCACCAGTCCAAACACATTGCTGGTATGCTGACTGTCGAAGGAGGTAGCTGCTCAGGACTGTATGTACCTGACCTCCCAAAAAAAAGACAAGTATTGATTCAGTGAGTGAGAAAGGAAGGGAGGTTGGTGCGGGAGGGAGGGGGTGGGAGAGTGAGTGAGTGAGTGAGTGAGAGAGAGACCCAGCGGTTGGTCGAGTGAGTGAGCAAGCAGCAGAGTGACTGGATGGATGAATGAATATGTGAGTGAATGTCGCAGGAGAGACGTTGCTGGAGGAGGTGGTGCTGATGAGTGCGAAGGTGGGACTAGTCAAGCCCCGGGACCACATTGTGTGCGTGCAGCGCATGGGAGAGTCCTTTGTCATCAAGATTGTGTCTGTGAATGATGAAGGGGACGGTGTTGAGATCATCCGACCTAAGTCTCTGGAGAATCTTGTGCGGGTGCGGATACTGCCCAGACCATCTGACCTTTCAGACCAAGTTCTTAGCTGCATACCTTGCATGCTTTGTGTGACTGTGTGGGACATTTGTGCACACGTCAACCAGAAGAAGAAGTTATGAGGTGGAGATTGTCTGCGCCTCTTGCAATCTATAGCACCACAGTATGACTGACCAATCTACACAGTCACAGTACAACTAACCAAGAACTGTCCGACCAATATGCGTCACTGTCCCGTTTTCATTTGTCAGACATTTGCATATTTTAAAGGCTGCTGGTGGTGCTTGTGACCTTCAGAAGGTTAAGCATGGCCATGCCAGGCAACACAGCAGCTCTGCCATCAAATTGTTCATCATTTTTACCTGCGTGTGATAGGTTATTTACAGATCTAGGTTTGATTTGTGCCTCATATGTAGGCTGCTGCTGGGCAACACAGCAGCTCTGGCATTAGAACTGTCAGTCATTCTTACCTGCATGTGATAGATTGTATACATACCTGTACACATCTGAATTGTGTCTCATGTGCAGGCTGCTGCTGGGGCTCATGACCATGAAGATGTCAACATGGAAACGCTTGGCAAATCCAGTGGCTTTGACAAGAATGCTCAGCCCCAGATTGCTGGCAACCTTGTGCCACCAAGCGAAAGCAAAGCCGCCAATGGAGAGTCTGACACTGTACGTTTTCTTGATCACTGCTGAAAAAGCACTTGATCACGCTTGTGCATTGCATGAAGTGGTCAGTGCTGAAGTGTACTGTCATGTTAATGTAGAGTATACTTGTCTGTTTACTTGTCTGCAGCCAGCACAAAAGAGTGGTGTGATGCAGGCCATCTTGCTTCAATGCAGCATGTTGTGAGGAGTGGTGTGATGCAGGCCATCTTGCTTCAATGCAGCATGTTGTGGGGAGTGGTGTGATGCAGGCAGTGCATTGAATCATAGCAATGCGGGTTGTGATGCATGCTTAAGAAATCCAAGGCAGCAATTTGGCATGTAGCTTGGGGCGCAGGTCAATGCAGTACATTGGCCTGCAGCTTTGATGTAGGGTGCAATGGTGCAACTAGCACATGTGTAGCAATCAGAATGCAGGCTGTACAGCAATTCCAGTCACATGAGCTGACGTGTCTTCTTTCATGCAGGCGGTCCATTCAAATGCGGCAAGCAAAGGCGCTACAAAGGACACTCCTCATCTGGCTAACCTCCCCACCAAGCAGACCACATCTGTAATCAATAGTCTCGAGCCTGGGCATGAGAAGAAGAAGGCGAATGAGGAGTAGCTCCCACATGGGTTGTCAGGCTAGCCCAAGCAGGATGGTGGGGCAGCCCAGGAACCTAGGAAAGTGCAGACACATGAATGACAGTGTAAATACCAGAGAGAGGCTTTGACAGTGAGGGAAACAGTCGTGCTTGTGCAGCAGTGCATACTCCAGATCAGAGCAGTGGCAAGCTTACTGAATCAGACATTGAAGGACCAAGTTCTGCTGAAGGTACTAAAGAGCAGCTGCATATGGGCGCTCATCATAGCCAGACACTTGAGCCACAGGACACGCCAGTAATTTCTGTTGTCTCAGATACCCCAATGGCCAGATGGCCTTGCAAGGAACATTGCTGTGTGCAGTACTGTGATGCTACAGAGGATTATGGTGCTTGTCAACACTGTTTGATGTCTGCATGCATGCACATGTACTAGAGACACATTCTTTGGCAGGATGACATGCAACTTGATACTGTTCTGCTTTCAGACTGCTCAATTCTGTAGCAAGTTTATGCACTGATGTGAAATGCACCCATGTGTCAGTTTAGGGGTAATCTATTCATCATTTGTTTGTCCCTTTCACCTGAGCTGTAAACAGGCTGTGCTGCACATCTCCTGTCCAAAGCCTGGATCAGTTCTGAAGCTCACTGCCATCCCTGAGCATACAAGTTTGCATGAACACTACACAGAGTAATCAGTTCAAGTTCGCATTTAGGGTGCAACATGAATTTACATGGATGCATTGGGTACTACAGCACACACATGGTTGTGTGAACACAGCCTCACAGTATCAACAGCAGCGTTTCAAGGCATTTCCAAACGGTTTGCTTCTGGGCTCCTGTTCTGTTAGACCATACCACCCGTTCTCCCCTTATCGATGCTGTTACACTCCTTGCTCCCCTTACACCCTGTATGCTATTCCTCACGAAAACCTTCACAGGAGCTTTGTGTGAAGCTCAGCTGCAGCTGCATCCTGCACAGAGACATAAGCATGCTTGTCTGCGAGTGCTTCACATGCAACATTCATAGCATTCCATTGATGTATGCCAGTGGCATATAACCTGGCATGCGACCTGGCATACAATGCGACTGTTGCTCACCCTTAACGCATAATTGGAGCATGTGCAGACTGCAGACTGCAGGGCAACAGGCTTAGAGAAAAAGCCAATGCATCAGAGTGCAATGCTCCCTCAAGCATCTAATGCATGAAGTTTTTCATGGCAGCCACACAATGGTGTCTATGCTCGTGACTGAATCAAGTGGTGCTCTTGCCTGCAACCGCAGTTCCAATTCCTGCTGCAAGTAGTCAATCTCGCAGCTCATCAGTTGACAGGCATGGGTTTGTAAGTCAGCATTCCCTGAGTTGATCACAAGCTTGCTCAGGCTCTTAGCCAGATATGGGAGGCATAGCTGCAATCTTCTCTCCACCTTGTTGCACAAGGAGCCTGTACAAAAGATATCCTGTGTACCACAGACCTGCCAGTACATGCATGGTGCAGCCTCACACAGCCTTGCATAACTGCGTATAATAGTGATTCAATATAATTTCTGCATTTTAGTGGGCTCTGCAAATCAATGAACCCTTTGGAATGTGTGTGTGGATCCAATACTGATATATTAAGGGAATTCGCCACTATGTAATTCAATGACAGCACAAACAAAAGTGACAGTCAGCATTGTGATAAAGCTCTTTGTCATCTTGAACAGGCCTTGCTGCAGTCTCTATGTGCCATCAAAATATTTGCGACCCTGCAGGCATGCTGTGGTCCCACAATGAAAACCGTTGTCATTTTTTTGTACAGATGCAGCAGGCTGAGTTTTTTCTTGTATATACTTTTTTCTTTATTGGCTTTGTTTGTATTTTTGCTTGAGAAACAGCCCTGCTGTGAATGCTTCTCACCATGAAAGTGGTCTTTGAGCTTCATGAGGGCATCTTCAAGTGCGACCTTGATCATCTTTGCCTGCGCAGCATTCAGGCAACTTTACTGGACTGCAGGACAGCATGCAGAATGTCAGTAAGTCTCAATTGCACACTTTGTTCTCCTATGCACCATGTTTGGTTTACCAGCTCACCCTGTCAGTGTTGCAGACAATGTACTGTGTGTGTTTTCAGCACCAAAAAGCAAGCATCAGAAGAGGAATGCGTTTGTGGTAGGATCTGCAGGAACCCATGGTGTTGTCATTCTCCTGATTTATCGCTAATTTCTGTTCGCAACAACTCTTTGACATCAGTCAGGTCACTGCTGTAACAACAGCCAAGGCCGGGACATTGTCATGCAACACCTCAATTGAATGCGGCCAGTATAAGCCACAGTACGTTACTGCACAGTATACTATACATACCTCGGTCACTGCAGCCAAAGCTGGGGCTTTTCCAGTTGTAACCTCTTGCTTGACCTCACTGTTGTACAGATGCAAAACTAGAGCTGAGATGTCCTGTGACAGAGGGTCACTCTTGGCTCCAAATGACAAGGAAATGGCCCCTGACGGCAAAGCCTGCACCTGTAAAAAGACAAAGAAATTATCATGCCCTTTGGCATCGATTGAAAAGATGGTAGGAAAAGGCACAGGTTGAGGTTGCTGCATCTGTACAAATTTAAAAGCGCAAGACTGGCCTCATGGCTGTCTGTCACAAAGCAGTACAAGGACTGCTGGGTCGTTGTGCCATGCATTGTGCCTGGCTTTGAAGGCAACATCCCAGTCATACGTCCTTAGCTCACATGAATGGCTATACAAGGCCAGCTTGCCAGCCCCACAGTGCATGATCTGATCACCCATGCACCACATCAGTCACTGTGTCCCATTATGACTGCCTCCTGAGATTGCATGCAAAGACAAGTGTACTCATTTGCAGACTGCGCAGGTCAGCAGCCAGTCACATGTGGGCATGCTAGTCTCATCAGTCACAACTGTTACAGTGCAAGCTTTGTTTGTAGAATGTGAGTCTGACGCCATGTTCATCTAGATGGAGCACATTATATCATGTACCTCAGCATCTAGCCCAAAGTTTTGCCAAGAGAACTTCTCCAGAGCTTTCAAGCAGTTGTCGGGCGGCCTCTGCAGCAGCGCGTAGTTCTGGAACAAGTACACCTGAGCATTGCCTGCAATCAGGTGCAACAGACCTCAGCTTTCATGACTGTAAACGCATGAGACATTAGGTCTTGAATGGACTGGCATGATGGTGTGTAGTTCCGGATGCTGAATGCGGACCCAGATGATATGTTGTCACATCATGCACTAGACGTCTACTTTTGACTAAGGGAGGGCAGAGTTGTGGTGTGGAGGTGTTTGGGGAGGGGGCTGTACGGGTGGTCTCCGCCAGACCAGCATTGTATGCGCAAACTAAATAAGTTACCCTCTGGTGGGGCTTTTTCCATGCTATCATGGCACAGATCTTTGGGAGAGGGAGAGGGAGAGGGAGAGGGAGAGGGAGAGGGAGAGGGAGAGGGAGAGGGAGAGGGAAGAGACGACACCCGGGGGAAGAACATAGCCAGCAAGAGGGGAGGGCACTTGGCTGTGCAGCACCAGGCCCACTTGGGCAGTCCACTTGCTGCGCTGTAGCATCACTCCTGCCTGCTTACTGCCTGGGCCTGCCTTTGCTGTGTCTGCCCCTGCTTGGCCTACACACAGGGTACAGGTTTCAGTACGTGAGCACGCTGAGGCAGTCAGCATACGCCGTCCTGCCTTACAGTCTAGCTGTAGCACTGTACTCAGCTTGCAGCGTAATAGGAGCCATGCATACTTGCGCTACCATCTGGCGGTTCAGAGCATACCAGGCACATTGTAACACATGGTTCCTGAATGCCCCATGATGGCATGGCCATTGTCATTAAGGGATGTTCTCAAGCCTGTATGTTACACACAGCAGCATAAAATATGGTGGCAAGTTGGAAACAGGAGTTGTTGTTGCCTTTTTGCCTGCTTGGTGCCAGGCAAGGTTGCTGTGACACACTCAATACTCACCAGCATAGCTGCTCATAAAATGCAATGACCTGTTGAGGATGCAAGACCAGAGATGTGTCCTCTTGCAGCAGTTCCAATAAAATTTGACAGTGCTGCACAAAGTTGTGCTGTATGTGATGTCTGACTGCACAGTTAACCTATGGCAATGGCCAGCTGAGGCCTCCTGTCTGGCTGATCCTGCACTTCATCTTCTTCACACATGCCTGTCCCATGTGGCTGCCACATGATGCTGTCCTGATCTCTCATGTGCATATCTTCTGCATCAATCCACTGATCTGGCTGCGCAGATCCTGCAGCACATTCATGTCAACACTCTTTGCTTCAGTGTACAAGCAAAGCTATAAAACTGCAAAGCCAAAATTGTCACAGCGTTCCATTTAATTGCTGTGAGTGCTTGTTTGGTGTAATCAGAGTTGCTAGTTGCCAGTCAGTTTGCAAGATGGCAGATATATCGCACACAGAGCAATGACTGCCAGTTGATGCAGCCTCGGATAAAAAGCATAGGACTGACCTGATGGTTGCATATGCTCCTGTGCAATGCAATGGTCCTCTGGATTGTCAGTGTGGCTGGCCCATGAAGGCGCCTGACTGGTTACAGGATGATCACAGAGCGTCAAGTTGTCCTGCCCTGGTCCGTAGCCCATCAGAGGCTCATCCTGCTGACCGTGTTGCTGCTGCCATTCCTGTTCACTCTGTGGCATTTGCATGTGAAGCTCATGTTGTGCATCCTGTTGTTGACGCTGCTGCTGCTGCTGCTGCGATGATAGGTATGGTTGGGCATGCACTGCATGCTCTAGTTCTTCATACTGCTGGTTGTGCATCATGTGTGGCTGATGCAAAGCGTTCAAGGCTGGCTGATCATCCATCAGATCCGGCTCATGCATATAGTCACACCACGACGGCTCATCAGCCTGCCAGCATGCATTATCTGGGTGCACGCCTGGCTGCTGGTCCTGCTGGAGCTGAAGCTGACTGTCGGCAAGCAGCGTTTGGCGGTAGGAGCAATCTGGATTCATGGGCTGCGATGGCTCATGACTTTCCATATAGTCACATGTCTGCTGAGCGGGATCATCCTCTTCAAACCAGGCTTTCAGTCCTACAGATGACACATTTGCTGAGAACAGCCTGGAGGGTTAGTGGTCATCAATTGAGCAGATCTTCTAGGCGATGCAGCATGCCATGCAGTGTGGACAGCAGCATGACTGGCACGCCTGCATGACAGACTTGGCAGCAGTAGCTGATAGACTGAAGCTTGACAGATGAAGAGCTTAAAGACAGGAAGCATGACAAATAAAGGGCGCTCAGAAGCATGTCTTGCCAGGTGTTTTGCGCTTGGTTCTCACCTTCAAAGAAGCGCTGCTCTGCCGTCATGTCAGATGGCAAAGGCTCAATGTCATACTTCAAGGCCACACTCCCTGGCTTCTCTGCCTCTTCGTTCCCCTAGGATGCACATACCAGTTCAGATGGTGTCCTTGACCTGGCAGAAAGGCTGCATCACATAGTCTGGTAATCATGTCTGTGTCAAAACTGTCGTACCGATAGACCATATAGGGATGCTCAGACCAGACTGCTCTTTCCCTCTGCACGTACCTAGCTCATCATGAGCCGGAAAGTGTATTTATTACGATCATTGTTATTATTGTGCAATACCACACAGATGAACAAACTCATCAGCATGCAAAGCCATGCTATCACATCATGGACTTGTCGTTTATGGCAAAGCAGGCATGAGGTGTGCTGGGCCAAACAATGCAGTGACAGCACAATTGCAAAGAGGTTGGCATACCTCTAATGCAAAGCCTTTGAGACGTAGCTCCAGGTAGGTCCTTGGAGCTATCATGCTGCTGAGCTCTAGGACAGCTTGCACACAATTGATGACATCCTCAGCATGTACTACATCACAGCAATGACAAAAAAAATGAATACAATCAAGCCTACATGCAGACCAGCACAACACCTTCGATGGTTATCTCACTATTTCCAGTGTTACATCTGTCGACACTGCAGAGCGTGTGTGGCAGATTCGCCCTGATACATGTAGACAGAGTTTTGCAGCAGGAGAATAGCTGCTGTGTGAGAGATTCTTTGAGCACTCAAATGGTGGGGACATGATGCTGGAAAAAAAATAGTAGCCTAAGTCTGCATGACAGCCATGCAGGTTCAGTGTTCAACTCCCTGCAAAGCACATGTCTAGTACCTGCACTAGTACAAACTGCATGTTTGCATGCAACTTGCAGACAGCAGCATCAGCAGACAGGATCATGAGCTATGTACCGTTTGATAACAACTGAAAGCTGATCTCACTGCCAGCAAATGGTAGCCTGCTTTGTTTGGCAAGAATGGGAAGCCTGGCAATAGAGACTGCAGGATTGGTTGAGCTCTTTGTTCCAGGTGTCGCTTTGTACACCCTTATGCTTGACTCATGCATCTCTGCAGTCACAGGCATAGTCTCATGACACTTGCATGCTGTCTCATGAAGACTGTCGTTCAGCTCAGGAGTCATGTTTTGGTGCCTGAGGCACGGCAGTGATCAGAGGCATGAATAGTGCAACAACAAGTGTAAGGGGGAATGCACCAAGGCAAGGGTTCAAGTGGTACCTGTGCTCTTGACCACGACCTCCTGCTCACATATGCTTTCTGCGCCATCTGTAATTAGGCCACTGAATATTGTCTTGAGAACCTGTGCATATACAAAAGCAGGCCTGGTGACTTGAAGTCCAGTTTGCCCCTGGGTATCATGGGCGTATGGCATCACATCAGGCATAAGACATGTTAGCATACACCACCATCTTGATTGGCGGAAACATGCGCCGAATGGGTATAGGATATGCTGACTGACCTTTATGTCATCAGGTAATGCCTTCCCAGTGTCTGAGACTGCAGCACCAAGATGTGATGGCTCTCAACAAGAAACAGAGCGCTCAATGCGCAGTAGGCAAAAGCATACGATTTTTGGCGCACTGTGGCTCACTGGTAATGCTAACTTGCAGCTCAGCCGTCAGATGACTTTTGTTCCTTAGTGTCACTGCTATTTGCTGCACACTCTGTAGACTGCTGCTAGGCCTGCAGGCTGCCACAGCCCTGGCCAGCAGCTTGCTGCATATGCCATAGATGTGTTGACAGCTGTCTGCTGCCATGCTTGGAACAGCCTCGCAATCTAGACCGTGCTCTGTGCAGCTGTATCTCAGACGCTCTCAGGTCGCTTCTGCTACGCAGCAGCGGCCTTCGGCCAGTTGGTGCTAGCGCGACGATATGACAGCAACGCTATGATCAGCGACATGGTGTGATCGTTGCGTGCGTGTCGTCTGGTGCTGGCTTCATACCATATCGGCAGATGCTCCACAATTGCAATGTGTCTACAGAAAACTTCGAAGTGGCCACAGCTCTTAGAATTAGAAGGGCAGTTGACGGAATGCGCATCAAGTACGGAGTGCGTCTGTGCTGTCGGCGTTCATCAACAAGGCCTTTGTCCCAGACACAGACGTGCTGGCGGTGTCTAATTGCTTGTATATACTGTAGACCAGCGTCATGTCATTTTGGGGTACCGAAGTCAAGCCCGATAAAGTCGTGCCGTTCGTGCCGCCACCTCAGGATGCTCGACTGCATATATCACAAGCGTGCTTGGCACCCGGTGCAGGTCAGTATGCAAATCAGCAAATCATCTTCACGCTCAACACCTATGGCACAAGCGCTCACAGCATCATGCAGTGTCTGTTCTGAGCGCTGTCAGTTTGTGTCGGAAGTCTTGTTTTGACTGTTAAGTTCCCGTAGATGTCGGAGCAAAATCAGCTCTGAAGGTCAAGGTTCAGGATGGTCCCGAGCTTTACGTATGTCGCCTGACCGAAGGTCGATCAGATTTCGCAAACTTGGACCTCGTATTGGACGAGTACACCGAGTTCACTGTAGAGGGCGCGGCTCTACACATAACCGGTATGCTACCGGCGAAATACATCTTGAAAGCGCATGACTACAGGCGCGTCTTGCGGAGATGGCATCTGCTGCATTTCGCCCCTGACTAGGCCCTTCCTTTGTTTCTGCAGTTTTTGCTGCGATGATCACTGGCTCCTAGCATACGATATGTGTATATCAAAGTCTGTAGCAGCAGCAACCTACTGCCACTGGCGGTCAAGCTTCCACTTGCATCTTGTCACGGCAGGCTGGCATTTGCAGGGTATCTTATGCCAGAAGAGCAGATGGCCGAAGAGGAAGAAGACGAGGATGATGAGATGGATGAAGAGTATACACCTGAAATGGCTGATGAGCTTATGAGGCGGGGCTTGATTCTTGGCGGTGGGTTGGTCAGCATGCCTTCTGTATTCAGACTCAACGTAAAAAGGTTGCCAGTGATGTGTGTGTGCAAACAAGCTTCCATGTATCCTATTTTCCTTTTGTTATGAATGAGTCTTGTTTGCCAACCTTGTTCTCACCTTTTGTGCCATAGCACAGTCAATTGTCAATTGCCATACTGCTCATCTGTATGTGAGACACAAAGCATGTGCCAATGATATGCTGCATCACATCATGTGATTAGCTTACTCACACTCTTAATGTGATATGCAGACAACACAGAGGAGTACGACTCAGAGGGTTCTGAGTCAGATGAAGACGAAGAGAACAGAGCAGGCCTCAATAGCATATATGCAGGTGGTGACTCAGATGATGACGAAGAAGAGTCAGATGACTCTGACGAAGCTGACGACGGCTTTGTGCATCGCTCCAGTGTAATCATTGAGGAGGTCAAAGATGGCGAACATGATGTTGCCCAAATTACAACCACAATCGCAGCAAAGGTCAGCCAAGCTCAATAATAAGCTTTATTCACCGCTGTTGAGATCATCCTGCATAACCAGATTATTACGCAATCAATGCGCTCTCAAGGCTATCATGTGCGTAACTACTGATTCTGCTCTTAGTTTGAGGGCCAGTCAGTTGAACATGTGTCACTGTTTCCTCTCTGTCATTGCTGATGGCCATGTCGCAGCGTAGTCTCCCATGCTTTCCCTTGTGCAGACAGTAAGGTGGTGCTAAATGCAGATTGAAGACCCAGCCCTTGAGGATCAACGACCTGCAGCGCAGTCCAGCAAAAAACGCAAAGCAGACCCCCTCAAAGACACCCCTGCCACCCCCCACCCCAAGAAGCAAGCAAAGGCTGAGGCAGATTCCCAGGAGAAGCCCCGATCCGCTCCTGCATCTGCCCCTGCTGTTGTCAGCACAAAGCAGAAGAAGAGTGACAAGGCAGCAGCTGCTGTGGCACCTGCCAGTCAAGCTGCTGCAGCACAGAAGCCAAGCAAGGCAGCTGCTACAACAGCTGCTGGAGCAAGTCAGGCTGCAGCTGCAGAAGCAGAAGCACCTCTGAGTAAGTCTCAGCTGAAGAAGCAGAGGAAGAAGGCACAGGAAGCTGGTTCAGCAGCTGCCCCAGCATCTGACGTTCCAGGTACACATCTTCCTTACATGTTGCTCAATTTCATGTATATGTCTTCATCCCCTTTGTATGGCCAGAGAGCCTGATGCTGAGCAGCAGCACTTCTGCAGGCAATGCATGTGGCCCCAATAGATCACTTGTGCCTTTCTTGAAGCTGTATCACTGATTGCCATGCTGTTGTCCCCTGCAGTTCAGGCTGCTCCTGTACCAGCTGACACTGCACCCAAAAAGGGAAGCATCCAGAAGTGGGAGAACGGCTTCCAATTGGAACGGCTAGCAATGGGCAAGCCTGATGGGAAGCTGGCCAAGCCAGGGAAGAAGGTGGTGGTGAAGTACAAGGGCAGCTTGGCTTCCAATGGCAAAGTGTTTGATGAAACCAAGGGCAACAAAACCTTCAGCTTCAGGCTAGGTAACACTTTGATTTGAGATGCTGTTCTGCTGCCATCCGCTCTTCTGCTGCTGCTGCTGCCATTTGCTCTTCTGTCGTCAATAGCTGTTGTCACATTGCGTGACATTTTGCATTGGCAGGACACAACCCTGCAAGAGATAATGCATGTTCCCAACATCAGACCAGCAGGCCAGGTGCTTGCCTGCTTGACAAGCTGGCTGCACCAGAGCCTTGTCATGCCATGCATCAGACAAATGCATGTGCATTCAGCCAGCGCTTGATTCCTTGCAATGGTCCAGCAATGGTTGCTGACAGCCCATTCATTCGTCGACTCCTTGCTGCTGTATGTAGGTGTTGGTGACGTGATCAAAGGTTGGGACAGGGGTGTGGCTGGGATGAGGGTTGGGGACAAGAGAAAGCTGACTGTACCACCTCAGATGGCATATGGCACAGATGGGATCCGGGGCACTATTCCACCCAACGCTACCCTCAATTTCAGCGTTGAACTGGTTGATGTCAAGTAGATGCATTGCATAAGATTTGTTTCAGTTGGAATGTTGCAGACAGTAGCGACCTGATTTGAGGTGCTGTGTGTTATAAGTGCAGCAAATGTGTGAACTGCTGATGGAGATCAACCAGCTAAATCAAACAAGTGGTTATAGGCAATTTTGTACTTGTGTGGACTGTTGCTCTAGAACACTCTGCACGCTATATCAGGATCAGTAACTGCCTTGCAAGATAAACACAATTGTGTTGACAATTCTTGACGCATCAAATATGGATAAGTAAATCAGATAGAAACAAGTGACGCTGCTTGGCAGCTGTTTGCGACCCACATTCACGTTCATGATAAACTACATTGAGCCTGTTATACAGTTGTGTCAAGCTGCATGGCAACCCCTTTGGTAAGTCAAGTGGATGTGCAACGTATGACTCTGACATTGCGGTTGAGTGCATTTGCTACGCAAGGCTCTTGATGTCATGATATTCAGCTGCATTGCAAGCCCGTTGCTACATTACATTCAGCTACATGGTGAGCCCAATTTGTGCTGGAGCCAAAATATTCATGAAAGCAATAGGATCCCGGCAGGTTTCTTGCTTTTATGAATGTACTGGTAAGTTTTGTTAAAACTTGGTAATTACTGCTTGTAATTTTGGTATTCTGGTGATCGTAAAATTGTTCTTTGTTGTACCTGCTGGCTGGTGTGAAGTTGGGCTGTTGCATTTTTTGGTGTGCTTCCATCAGTGGTCTCGACTGTAAGGTGATGTTTGGCTGTGTGTCGTTGAATTTCCTGAATCTGACTGATTTTGCTGTAAGGGTCTCAGAGTACTTGGGCGTATGGCAATTCACTTTTGCACATACGTGTTACGCCACTAGGCCACACACCATCATTCAAGCTGCTCCTATTGCTATATTGGAGGAGCGTCTGGACACGCACTTTGGAGATCAAGCATTGTTGATGAGCATATTCTAGCTGTTGTACAACCTGTTCACCTCGCCAGTCATGCCTGTTGTTTTGCATACAATATTGGTAGCTATGCATGGACTGCTTATAGTTTTGCTTGTGGCTCAAAGCATTGCGCCTTGCCCAACCCAACTTGATGGAAAGGGTCTCAACTTTCAAGCATAATCCATACCTTTCACAGTATGTGGCAACACCCTTGAGTGCATTGGTGCAGAGTGCTCGAACCCACGCACGGACAAACATCTTTTATTCATTGTGTATTCACATTATTTGTATCTTGTTCAGTCAGGTCACGGAGGTTGCTTCAAGACAATAGTTGACATTTGGTTTGATGTCTCTGCGAAATACCAACAAAGTAAACTAGAGGGACTCTTGGCTTGAGTAAGGACCCATCAACGTCACTTGGTAGTGTACTGCCCATGTCCAATCACGACATTTGAGCTTTGCTGCCTGTCAGTGCTAGCTGAACAACAATACCAACTACAAAGCAGCAGAATGCCCATACATGCGTGCAGCAAGGACAGCACCCTCTGAAGGCTGTCCCAGATGTCCAGTTGGCTGACGCCCATCGATAATATCACTACCACTTCTGCATCTGTCAAAAGCCTCCTGTAGCATTGCGCATGATGCTGCAGCAGTCACTGAGCTACAGTACAACCCAGTTAGGATCAGCTAGCACAGCCTCCAGATGCTTCACATCCCATTCCAAAGCTTGCTTGGGAGTCATTGTGTTCTTTCTCAGCCTGGACTGAAGTTTGCAGAGGTGACGATTCATCCTTGACTTGACCTCTGACATCTGTCTTTGCACAAGCTTTACCTCAGCAGCAGCTAGCCGTTCAAATATGTCCTGCTGCCTGACTGCACCCGCCCTTTCATTTGCCAAAAGAGTCCGCAGGTTTTCCCGGCTCTTTCTGCTTTTGGCAATGCTCACTTGGCGCTTCCTTTTCATTTCACTCAACTCCGCTTTGAATTTGAGTGCTGCGGCAACCTGCTGCTGTTGATGCTCCTTCTGCTGCTGTTTCAGAAACTGTGCAGCCTGTTGCTGCCGCTCTACTGCCTCTTGCTCCAATGAAAAGATGTGCTCCTGCTGCTGTATAGCCAGGTCAAGATAGCTTTCTCTCTCTAGTCTCAACGCCTGCAGTACTGCTGTCTCCTGTGCCAGGCGCTCTCCCTTGTCTGCTGCATCTTGCTGACTCTCCTTCAGCAAAACATTCTGAGCATTCAGCTGGGCCTGAAACAACTGGTTCTGTTGTTTGAGCCGGTGTGCATCATGATTGTCCTGGGCTAACACCTGCTGCTCTGCCTGTTGACTGTGATTGCCCTGCTCTGCCTGGTCTGACTGCTGCTGTGGCTGCTGTGGCTGCTGTGGCTGCTGTGGCTGCTGCTGCTGCCAATTTTGGTTGCGTAGCGTGAGCAATCCAGTAGCCCCTTCTTCCTCTTCATCAGCTGATGCGCTTTCCTGTGCCTGACCTTCAACTGCAGGACTCAATTCCTGAGACTCCCTAGGCGATCTGTCTGCTACCTGAAGCTCCGTGGTGACTGTGTTGATGTCTCTGTACTGCCGGGGCTTGGGGACACCTGCAAGTTCTGGGGTCTGCAGAGGGCCCAGATCAGGATCCTGCAAAGCAAGATCAGCTTGATTGATAAAGACACATAAGTTCAGGATCTGCCAGATGCATGCTGACTGTGATGTGACACTGCAGAACTCATAGCCAGGGGGTTTGTTTGTACGCAACTGCAGCAGCAAAATGAGCACAAATCCGGCTGCTTGTGCAAACACAAAACTGATTTGCTAGCATTAGCTCTGTTCATCAACAAGACCACAACACAGGGTTGGTATGTCAACCGTCATGACTGCTTTTCTACAAACTAGCATGAGGTGCCAAGCTCTGCCGGAACAGGCGCCAAACGCATGCAAAACACATGCAGCAGGCTCAGACATTGCTTCATTGCAGCATGACTCAGTGACGTGTCTTTCAGAGCGTTCAGGACAAGATGAACAGCTTTCATGGCGGGACAGACCTCATGAAGTGCAGACATGCGGCGCTGCCGCTGACTGCCCTTCTGATGCACATCTACTGAAGACCGTTTGCGGCTCCTCTGCACACACACACACACACACACACACATGAGGTTGCTCAGCAAACACATTGTGCATGACTGTAATCAGATTGTGTTTGGTGTGCCATGTGTTTACTGCCGCATGGTGGAACATGGGGAACCTGCCCTGCCTTGCATTTGCAATCCCAACAGACAAGGGCTTTCTGTGTACACTGCGCCAAAACAGTTCCATCACAGACCACAGCAGCAACCATCATTTCTACAGGGCAGGCAGCGGCAACATGCTAACTGCTCCACAGACAATAATGGCTTGTACATCAAGCAGGCTGTCCAGGTTAAAGACCTCAGGCACAACGACTGCTATCAGTGCAACCCAAATGCAGAAGGTACCTTTGCAGTTGGTATATCAACACGTCCCACTCCGCAACCATTCTCCTCCTGATCCTCAGGCTGATTGGGATGATCAAATCCATCAATGGGACTGTGACATGGTGCCTTGCTGACGTGCTCTTCTGCCACAGGCGCTGCTAACTTCTTGCCTTTGTCTCCGGCACTGCTGGTTCCCTGACCTGGCAACAGCTCTGCCTGCCGTTCAGCATGAGCGTTTCTGCGCTGATGTGTTCCTCTGGCGATGGTCTGGGTCTCAATGTCCGAAGGTGGTGCACCAGGATCTTGAGGATTGTCCTGGCTCTCATTGTACATGGTTGCTAAGTGATTGACCACAGCAACTTTGCATGCTGCCGCTTGTGCTGCTGTGCACGACTGTACCCTGTCGCCCTGAGTTGCACCTGCTGATGGTACCTTTGGTGTTGAATCGATTGGCGCCTGGTGACCAGCATCTGATACAGCCATCAAATTTGCATGGACCTGTGCCTCTTCCCATGCTGCCCTCCTTCTGAGGACCTCAGGAGATGACGCCGCCTTGTTACCCTGAATCTCGCTCTGCATAGACCCCAAAAGGCGCACTTGGTTGACCCACACCTCAGTAAGATTTGATTGTTGCATCTTATGCCAATGTACTGCAACATGCATTTGACAATGAATACATTCGACAATGAATCACAGCTAGATCCAACATGCAGCAGTACATGCAGCAGTGGCAATATATTGTGGTATATGCAACGTGCACAACAAGAGCTGCATGATTGTGAGCAAATACTTACTGCTGAATAGCCCCTTGGTACTTTTGGATAGCACCATGTGCAGACCATGCTGCCATCAGCTCTGGACTTGTGCCATCCAGCTGCCACTGCATGGCAGCCAACAATGTGTTGTACATCAGGTCTGAGCAGCTTAATCTAAACTCAAGTGTGCATGTCAATTTGGTGCAAAGACTTGTCCAGACTGCTGTTTCTGAGCTCTGAAGGTATGTCAGCGTTGTGGATGTCATCACAGAGTGGAACTCAGACGCACAGTATGCATGTCTGTCTCAGCAGTTCAACTGAATCTACCTTGAGTCTGGCAGACAACACATGGACCGCCTTTGACAGGAGACTGGGTACTTCGACGCTTGCAAGCTACACAGAGAGGGTTGGCACCAAAGATTCCACCGGACTTGTGCTTCCCGATTGGACCTCCTATGGTTGGCAAGTGTCATCACAAGACAATCAACTCAACCGAATAGCAAAAGCGAACAGGCAACAGCTGCAGGAAGCCTTCAGGCGGAGCCGTACCAGTTGCTTTGCAGACTCGGCATGTTCCCATAGTGACGCGCGACCGGTCGAGGTGCTGCTCGAAAATATCTCAGCCTGGCAGATAACGTGCAGCTCTGAGTAAGAAGACTAAAGACAGTCTCAGCAAGTGCTCGAGCACTGCATCATGATACCTCAAGCAGCTGCTGTACTTTTCTGAAGGTGTCGGTGACGTTGTCAGCACGCTAAACGGTTTAGCCTAAACCGCTGCACGGTGTTGCCCACCTGGATAGATGAAACTAGCGTGTTTGATCGAACTGTCGACCAACTCTTCCGCCTTGAAGAAGCTCGATACCCGATCTGCTGTCGTCATCATGGCATTGCTGCACGTGTGTCATTTTGTGCTGTGCAGAGCCAGCTTGCTGCTCTTGACTGGTGAAGCATTGGTCTCGGAGCTCTATAAGGCAAGGGAAGATGTGGCCCCATCCGCACGGCGATTTGACCGTGGGTCAGATATCGGTTTGACCTAAGGTCAAACCGAGTCTGACCTTGGGTCAAATGTGTTCATTACGGATGCGGGTTTGACGGAGGTCTTTCGAAATCTG